>UEXM01000388.1_pt2 | contig 31457 bp, 24 predicted proteins | sample 1796661 | NCBI WGS metagenome assembly UEXM01 (sample SAMEA4772469, study PRJEB27181) | metagenome
GACAAAAGAGGGCCGAAGCCCCCTTAAGTTTACCTGTTTAGTTTAAACTATTCTCTTTCTTTAACTTGTACTCTGTTGGCGATGAGCAATAAAACTTGAGCAACATCAAATTCACTCACACCGTTTATTTCAGTACTCCTATAAGTTTTATTTTCTAGCAATTCTTTGATACCCTCAAGTAAATCTTCATCACGGCTGGCGAAGTTTAATAAAGACTCTATTTTGTCGAAAGCCAAGCTAAACTCTGAAAGTCTTTCTGCTGACCAAGATAAACCTCTAAATTGTTGATAAACTGATTTCATAAGTAACACTCCAATTGTGATTTAAAAGCCCACCGAAGTGGGCCGTAGTTTATATTAAGAATTTTCTTCAAGTGCTAACTGAGCCAACGCTGCGGCTGCAATTTTACTAGGCTTGAATCTTGCCTTGGCACCAGACTTCGCCTTAGGCTTTGCCTTGGCTACCGGCTTCGCTTTAGTTTTAACTGGTGCCGATTTAACCGGCTCGTCAGTCTTAACCATCGCAAGTATTTCCTTCGGAATCACACCGGTAGAGATAAACTTCTGGGCATCGCCATGAGTCATCTTTTTACCTTGGTCGCCGTAGAATTTTGCGGTAGCAGCGCCGATCCGAGCCTTGAGAATCTTAAACTTGGGGTTGGGTTTGCCCTCATGCTTAAGGTTTACATTAGTCTTTTTCGCTACACCCTCCGCCAGTTTAAATACTGCGAATTCAAATTGCTTGAATGTGGCGGGACGGGTTTGGTCGATGTTTGCGAAATTTTGCATAATAGATCTCCTGATCTTATTTTTGAAGAAACAAGCTGGCCTCGCTGCCAGCCCTTTCAAAGCTAGACCGATGCCCAGCAAAAGTCAACTCCAAACACGCTTCTCTCCGTGGGCATTATGCACAAGAGAGACACGGGATTTGGTGAATCGGCAATTTTGGGGCTAATTTTTGGGGAGTTTTGCCAGACCAGTTAATGTTACCAAGTAAACCCTTAGGGGTTTAAAAATACTCTCGAAAGCTTTGGAGTTTAGCGTTGAATTTCGCTGCAAGTCGCTGAAATCTAAAGAAACCTCTGGAGTAAATGCTAACTTTAGAGTATCTTTTAAGGACTCTGGAGGATGTCAACCTGTAACTCTGGAGTATTCTTAAGTATTCCTTAGCGTGTAGCGTGGCGCTATAAAAACTATAAAGAAACTCTGGAGTATTCTTAAGTGCGGGGGCAGGTGGCCATAGGGTATACGTGTATATATACACAATCTTATACATTTTACAGGACTTTAGAGTGTCAACTAGACTCTGGAGGATTTCAGGCGGGGATTCTGGAGTACTTAAAAGTGTTTATGCAGGGCTAATAAGTACTTATGCGGGGCTTATAAGTATGTCTATATATCTATATGTAACCCCGGTGGGCTTAATAATATTATAGGGTCAGGATGAGCATTTGTCAAGTTATTTATCTATAAATTAAGTTGTTAACCAGACAAGAAGCTATATATACCTTATAGGATGTTGTCCGGTTAGTAGGTAAAAAAAAGAAAATAATGCTTGACAAATGTTATACCTAGCCCTATACTATATTAATGACTAATAAAAAAGAATTAACAGATAAGCAAAAAGACTTTTTAGGCCATCTTGTAGAAGTAGGAGGTGATCCAAAGAAAGCAGCAGAGCTTGCAGGTTATGCAGGGAATCATTGGCAGGTAACAAAATCTTTAAAGAATGAAATAATCGACCTAGCATCAAATATTCTTGCACAATCAGCACCTCAAGCTGCACTTAAGTTGACTGAAGTTATGAATTCTGATCAACCAGTACCTCAAGCCAATATTCGACTTCAAGCCGCTCAAACTATATTAGATCGAATTGGACTAGGAAAAACTGACCGATTAGATGTTAGTCATACTGTACAAGGTGGGGTGTTTATACTACCCGCAAAAGAGGAAGTTGTAATTGAATATTCCGAAACGTAGCAGTGTTATTCCATTTGGATACACTCCTTCTGAGGATAATCCAAAACTTCTAGAAGAGGTTCCAAAGGAACTTGAAGCTCTTAATGAGATAAAGAACCTTGTTACCCAAGGTCTACTTAGTCTTCGTGAAGGCTCTGCATGGTTAGAGTACAAAACAGGTAGAAAATTAAGTCATCAAGGTCTAAAGAAAATAATAGATGAAAGATTGGGAAGTTAATCCAGATGACTACTTAAAAGACGAAGAAGATAACTTTGTCTTAAAAGTTGATGGTACTCCAAAGAAACGCGGAGGCCGTAAGAAAGGTACTAAGTCAAGAGGATACAATTACACAAGAGCTAATCAGGCTCGTATGGCTGCTAATAAAGCAGTACGTGAAAAAGAAAAATTAATAGCTAAGGCTGAAGCCAAGCTTAAGAATCAAAAGAATACTTTAAAGACTTCAAAGTCTACCTTAGCTAAATTAGATAATAATGAAGTATCTACACAAGGCAAAGTTGTAACAGAAGATAACATAGTTAACCTCCCTAAAAGAGTTAAAGAGGAAGCTTTAGAAAATGTTATCTTTAGTCCGAATGAAGGGCCGCAGACAGACTTTTTAGCGGCTCCAGAGACAGACGTATTGTATGGTGGTGCAGCAGGGGGTGGTAAGTCCTATGCTATGCTCGTAGATCCCCTTAGGTTCGCTCACAGGGCTGCTCATAGGGCGTTGATACTTAGACGCTCCATGCCTGAACTAAGGGAACTAATTGATAAGTCTAGGGAGTTATATCCAAAGGCTTTTCCCGGCTGTAAGTTTAGAGAAGTAGAAAAGATTTGGACGTTTCCAAGTGGAGCTAAGTTAGAGTTTGGGTTCCTTGAAAGAGATGCAGATGTATACAGGTATCAAGGTCAAGCCTATAGTTGGATTGGTTTTGATGAGATTACTCACCTTAATACAGAGTTCTCTTGGAACTATCTAGCATCACGACTGCGTACTACAGACTCTGAAATTACGCCCTACATGCGTTGTACAGCTAACCCCGGTGGTGCTGGTGCGACATGGGTAAAGAAGCGTTATGTGAACCCATCCCCGCCTAATGAGAGCTTCACAGGCAAAGATGGTTTGACACGAAGATTCATACCCGCAAGGTTAGAAGATAATCCTTACCTAGCTACAGATGGTAGATACGAGCAAATGCTTAAAGCTCTACCAGAAGTACAACGTAGACAGTTACTAGAAGGTAACTGGGATATTACAGAAGGTGCAGCCTTTACAGAGTTTGATGTAATGGTGCATGTTGTTACTCCTTTTGAAATACCTATAGGTTGGGAAAGATTAAAGGGGATTGACTATGGTTATGCTTCTGAAAGTTCTTGTATTTGGGGTTGTGTTGATCCCTCTGATGGTACATTAATTATATACAGAGAGTTATACCGTAAAGGTTTAACAGGTGAGATGTTAGCTCAAATGATTACTAACATGGAACTAGAAGATCCTTATTCAGTGCAAGGCGTACTAGATACAGCAGCATGGAACAGAACAGGTACAACAGGCCCCACAGTCGGAGAAACTCTTCAACGTGCAGGGCATAAATTACGCAGAGCAGACAAAAACAGAATACAAGGTAAGATTCAAATCCACGAATACTTGAGAGTTCAACCAAGTGGCAGACCTAAGATACAGATATTTAATAGCTGCCCAAACTTGATCAGAGAACTCCAAAGCATTCCTCTGGATAAATCTAACCCTGAAGATGTAGATACACATGCGCCTGACCACGCATATGATGCTTTAAGATACTTAATTATGTCAAGACCTAAAGTTAATGACATCTTTAGTCAGTTTAGAAACATGCGTATGGAACAGGCTTACACACCCGTTGATTCGGAGTTTGGATACTAAAATGAAAAGAACAAAATATAATAATGGTGGTTTACATACCTCTTATTCAAAAGGTGTTTTTGGTTTAGAAGGAAATGCTTCAGGCAATCAAAAACAAAGAACTGTTTCTGCTACAGCAAGTGTACAAGGTAAAGGTTTTAAAGCTTCTGCAAGCAAGGGAATAAATAATCTAGCTGGTCAAAGCAATAACTACAGTTTCGAAAAACAACTGCCTAATAGATCTTCTGTGTCTGTCCAAAAGAATAAATACAATACTAGTGCTTCCTATAATAAACAAACTAAAGGTGGCACTAATTTAAATTTTGGTTTAACTAAAAATGCTCAAGGTACTTTAGGTGCAAGCATGAGTTTCTCTAAACCTTTATAAACGGTAAATTTATGTCAGAAAATAATTTAACAGCTAATGAACTCTACTTTAATGAAGTAGAGGGAGAGCAAGGTATAGAGCTTACTCTAGATGAGCAGCTTCAGAACAACCTTGCAGGGCTTATTAATGATCGTTATGTTTCTGCTAAGACTGCTAGAGACTTAGACGAAACACGATGGCTTACAGCTTATCATAACTATCGTGGTCTTTATGGCAAGAACATTAGATTTAGAGAGTCTGAAAAGTCTAGGATCTTTGTTAAAGTTACTAAGACTAAAGTACTAGCAGCCTTTGGACAACTTGTAGATGTAGTGTTTGGTGCTAATAAGTTTCCTATCGGTATCAGTGAAACTAAAGTACCTGAAGGTATTTCAGAGTATGCTCATTTAAATACACAAACTCCGGGGATTGAAACTTCTCAAGAAACTCCTAGTGAAGAAGAAACAGGAGAAATGGAGAATCCATTTGATGTAGGTTATGTAGGAGATGGTAGAGTACTTAAAGCTGGTGCTACTTACGGCTCTGGTAAGTTTGAAGCAACAATGCTTGATAAAGAAGCAGAAGAAAAAGGTATGCTTGTTGAAGGGCCTTCACCAGACCCACAGGTTTTAGAAATAAGCCCAGCCCAGAAAGCTGCAAGACGAATGGAAAAAATAATCCATGATCAGATAGAAGAATCTAATGGTGCTAGTGAACTAAGAAGCTCTTTGTTTGAAGCAGCACTATTTGGAACAGGTGTAGTTAAGGGGCCTTTCAATTTTAATAAAACACTACATAGATGGGAAGAGGGCGAAGATGGTGAACGTACTTATTCTCCTGTTGATGTGCGCGTTCCTCGCTTGGAGTTCGTTAGTATATGGGATTTCTTTCCTGATCCTAATGCAACTAATATGGACGAAGCAGAGTATACGTTCCACAGACATCGAATGAATCGCACACAGCTTCGTAGTCTTGGTAAGCTTCCTTATTTTGATAAAGATGCTATACGAGAATGTTTAAATGATGGCCCTAACTATGTTGAAGAAGATTACGAACAAGAACTAAAAGATGACAGCCGTAATGATGAGTATGGTTCCTCTCAATATGAAGTACTAGAGTATTGGGGTGTTATGGATGCAGAGTACTGCCGACAGGTAGGTATGGATATTCCTGAAGAAGTAGATGACTTAGATGAGGTACAGATCAACGCTTGGATTTGTAATGGTAGAATGCTTCGTAGCGTAGTTAATCCATTTACTCCTTTCCGTATTCCTTATCATGCTTTCTGCTATGAAAAGAACCCATACAGCTTCTTTGGTATTGGTGTAGCTGAGAACATGGATGATTCTCAAAAGATTATGAATGGTCATGCACGTATGGCTATTGACAACTTAGCCCTATCAGGCTCTGTAATCTTTGATGTAGATGAGACTGCCCTTGTAGGTGGTCAATCAATGGAGATATATCCCGGCAAAGTATTCCGTAGGCAAGCAGGAGTTCCCGGCACAGCTATAAATGGCTTGAAGTTTCCTAACACTACCAATGAAAACATGCAGATGTTTGATAAGTTTAGACAGCTTGCAGACGAACAGACAGGTATACCTTCGTATAGTCATGGTCAAACAGGCGTACAAAGCATGACTCGTACTGCTTCTGGTATGTCTATGTTGCTTGGTGCAGCATCTTTGAACATTAAAACTGTTATTAAGAATCTTGATGACTTCCTTCTAAAACCTTTAGGTGATGCTTATTTCCAGTGGAATATGCAATTCTTAGAGTCTAAGTTGGGTGTTGTAGGTGATTTAGAAGTAAAAGCTACGGGTACGAACAGTCTGATGCAGAAAGAAGTAAGATCACAAAGACTTACAATGTTCCTTCAGACAGCAGCTAACCCTGCCGTTGCACCGTTTATTAAAATGAACAAGCTAATCAGTGAACTTGCTTACAGCTTGGATCTAGACCCAGACGAACTGATGAATGATCCAGAAGAAGCAGCAATGATGGCTCAAATTATAGGAATGGCAAACAATGCTGGACAAGCCCCTAGCCAAGAAGCTGGCCCCGTTGACCAAGGACAAGCTCCAATGGGAGGCCCTGAAGGAGTATCTGGACAGCCTCAAGACCTTGGAGTTACAGGTACTGGTGGCGGCAACATCGGAACTGGAAATGTTCCGCAGTCAGGGGAAGATGAGTTTTCTGGCTAGATTAGATACACTCCCAGCGCAAGTTGAAGAAGCATTGAATAGGAAAGATTATGAGTAAAAGCATGTTAAATCCTCCAGAACGAGAAAAATATAATAAAGGCAAGTTAGTTAAAAATGCAACAAAGGCTTTGTTTGATTTTTTTGGTGAGGATGCTTCTGAAAAACAAATTAAATCTAAAATGGAAGCAGTTCATACTGCTGTAGAAAAAGCTCCGATAGGCCCTAAAAAAGCAGACACTTTAAAGCAAGTTGCAATTGATCAAGATCTAACCCTTCAAAATGTAAAAGATATTGAAAAACTTTATGCTTATAAATCTGGTGGGGGTGGTAAAGAAAATATTTTCGGTGAAGTAAAACAAGTTTTTAAAGCTTTGACTACTAAGGGTACATCTGGTCAATTAGATGCAGAAGAGTTTGGAGGAGCTAGAACTACTAGAGAAGCTCGTAAAAAAGCAGGAGAAGCTTTTATAGGCGGCTCTCTATTAACAGGTGCAAGTATAGCAGGAGTTACTGCCGCATGGAATGCTCTTAATAGTAGTCCTCCTACACCTAGTGAAGCTTCTGAATTTGAAAAAGCTTTTAGCAAAGCACACAACGCAGGAAAAAATACTTTTATGTTTAAAAATAAAGAATACACAACTAATGTGCGTAAAGGGAAAGCTAAAGGCGGTGAACTAGGTGATGATGACTACGATTATGAAGAATACCGTAGAAGATTCTTAGAAGAAACACTACAAGATCGTAGAGAACAAGAAGAGCGTGAAAAGGAACGCCGCGAAGAAAATGAACGCAGAACAGCAGAAACTTTACAAGAAAAGATGACTGAAGGTGAAAAAAGAGCCATTGCAGAAGAAAAAATGCGTTTAAACGATGAAGCTGCTGAAAGGTACTATGAAGATAAAAATCGTTTAGGTTTTAATGAAGGCTCTCTAATGGTGCCAACAGAAGGTCTGCCAGTAGACACATACGATAACATCCCCCCAGAAGAGATGGATGAAGCAATGGCTTCACAGCTTCCAGACGATAAAATGGAAGACGATTATTTTAGTTACGTCATGGATGAATCCCTTGACGATGACGAACAAATGTATTTAGCAGGTGTATTGCAAGACGATCCAAAACTATCAGATATAATGGATAAAGTAATTACAACTGCTTCAGAGTTTTCGGGTGCTGGCGAAGTAGACGGCCCCGGAACTGGTGTATCAGACTCTATCCCCGCTCGGCTGAGTGATGGGGAGTTTGTTATTACCAAGAAAGCAACCGACCAAATAGGCGCAGACAATCTCCAAGTAATGATGGATGATGCTGAACGTGCTTACGATGGCGGTTATCAAATGAAGGCTATTGGCGGTTATATGCTAAATAAACCTAATCAGGAAACTACTCCTATGAATACAACCGAAGAGGAGATTAGGAAATTGATGATGGGTGCAAATAAAATGCCTAGCCTTTAATAATTTTTACGGCTACCTTGGTAAGACAAGCCCCATAAACTTGACGGAGTTAATATGGCTACCTTGCAAAGACACAAGCCCCGTAATGGAGATTGAAGATGTCAGAAGTACAAGAAGAAGTTAGTAACCCTTACAATGCTAGAAAGGAATGGCACACACCAGATGCGCCAAGTCAAGGTTCAGCAGACGGATTATTTTACGAACGTCCACAGGCTACCCGTGAAGAAGCGGCCCCTGAGACACGCAAAAGAACTAACTACAAGAAAAGATACGATGATCTAAAAAAGCATTATGATCAGAAACTTTCTGAATTTAAGCAAAAAGAACAGGAACTCTTAGCATTAGCTAAGGCTTCTGAACCTCAATATCAACCACCTAAAAGTGTAGAAGATATTGAAAGCTTTAAAGAAGAATACCCTGATTTGTATAACACTGTTGAAACTGTAGCACATATACAGAGTCAACGACAGGTTGCAGATCTAGAAGCACAGCTACAGTCTATGCGTCAGCGTGAGACTGAAGTAATGCGACAAGATGCTGAACTTACGTTGAAAGAACGTCATCCAGACTTTGAGGACATCAGAGGAGATGAAAGTTTTCACGCATGGGCAGAAGAACAACCTGAGCAAATACAAGATTGGATTTATAATAATCCTGATAATGTTGCTTTAGCTTCAAAAGCTATTGATCTTTATAAATTAGAAACTGGCAAAAATCAATCAAAACAACAGCCCAGAAAGCAGTCTAGGGCATCAGCGGCTGACATGGTTTCAACTAAAACAACCAATGTCGATGCTGGACAGCCTAAAATCTGGACTGAACGGGAAATAGGAGCTATGTCCTTAGACCAGTTTGATAGATTTGAAGAAGATATTAAACAAGCAATGATCGAAGGGCGCGTAGTTCCATAATTAAATTTGTGTTCTTAGGAGAATATTAACATGGCTTATAATCAATCAGATCAGTTTTTTGAACCATCAACAGATACCAATGCTAACTTTGGTAACTCTGTTTCAGGACAGAACAATTCGTTCTTCCTACCTAAAGTTTATTCCAAGCAGGTACTAAACTTTTTCCGTAAGTCTTCTGTAATTGAAGCAATCACTAACACTGACTATGCTGGCGAGATTGCTGCATTCGGTGATAGTGTACGGATCATCAAAGAGCCTACGATTACTGTTTATCAGTATGAGCGTGGTCAAGATGTAACAGCTACTAAGCTAACCGACCAAGAAGTAACAATGGTTGTAGATACAGCTAACGCATTTAAGTTTATCGTAGACGATATTGAAACCAATATGTCTCACGTTAACTTCCGTGACGTTGCAACCTCTTCAGCAGCTTACGCATTGCGTGATGCTTTTGACGAAGGTGTATTAGCATCTATGTTCAGTGGCGTTTCAGCAGCTAGTCCTAATCATATTCTTGGTTCTGACAGTGCTACTGACCTTGCTGCTGGTACTTTTGATGGTACTGGTAACTTAGACCTTGGTTTTGCTTCAGGTGAGCATGACCCTCTAGATATTATGGCACATATGGCGCGTTTGCTAGATGAGTCTAATATCCCAGAAGAAGGCCGCTGGTTTGTTGCTAGTCCTGAGTTCTACGAAGTACTCTCTAGCTCTAACTCTAAGCTACTGTCTGTAGACTACAATGCTGGTCAGGGTTCAATCCGTAATGGTTTGGTAAGTTCTGGTAAGCTTCGTGGTTTTGATATGTACAAGTCAAACAACATTCCTTCAGTATCTAATGCTGCTGGTCAATGTCTGGCTGGTCATATGTCTGCTACAGCTACTGCTCAAACAATTACTAGCACTGAAGTCATCCGTGACCCAGACAGCTTTGGTGATATTGTGCGTGGCTTACACGTTTATGGTGCTAAGGTACTGCGACCAGATGCTCTGGTTTCAGCTTTCTACGGTATCGACTAGACCTTTAGGATGGGGCTGCTTCGGTGGCCCCTTTCCTTTTTACTGGAGAGAAAAATGCCGCAACTTGGTTCAGATGCAAAGCCTATGATGATGCGAAGTACTATTGCTGGTAAAGGCAGTAGAGTTCGTAAGGGTAGTAACTATGCACGTTACAAAGATAATTTTGATAAAATTTTTAATAAAGACTCTGACCCTGAATACAATACAGAGTTAGAAGGTGCTAGAGCAATTAGTAAAACTTTTTCAATGGGGCAAGATTAATGAAGTATAAAGAAAATAAATATACAGGCAGAAACCTTATGATGAGTAAAGGCAGTAAGGTTAAGTATAATAAAGGTGGTTATGCTTCTGTACAAGATATGGAAAAGATGTGTGGCAGTAAGACTGTCAAGCAGTCAGTAAAATGAAAGTAAATGCACCTAAAGGTTATCATTGGATGAAGGCTGGTAAATCTTACAAGCTTATGAAAGATCCTAAAGATGGTTTTAAACCACACAAGGGTGCAAGCAAGTCAGCAACCTTTGAGATTCAAAAGGCACATAAATAATGGCAACATATTTAGAATTAGCAAATGAACTCCTACGGGAAATGAATGAGGTAGAGCTTACAAGTTCTAGCTTTAGTTCTGTTGTGGGTATTCAACAACACGTAAAGGATGCTATTAATAGAGCTTATTTAGATATTGTTAATGAAGAACCTCAGTGGCCTTTTCTTGCTACTAGCCTTAGCGGTGAAACAGATCCTATGTATGGAAATGTTTATGTAGAAACTGTAGCAGGACAGCGTTGGTATACTTTAAAAACTGGCAGTTCTTCTCTAACTACTGACTACGGTTACATAGATTGGGATAACTTTTATTTAACTACTGTGGGTGTGAGTGGTGAAGCTGCTCCTTATACTGCACGTAACTTACGTTTTACAACTACTGAAGCGTGGAAAGATTATCGCCGTATTCCAGAAAATTTAGATGACGCAGACACTCAACAGTATGGTATACCTGACCGTGTAATTAAAAGTCCTGATAACCGCAAGTTTGGCCTTAGCTCTATTCCAGATAAAGTATATCGTATCTGGTTCTATGCTTATACATTACCTGTAGAACTTTCGGCTATTGATGATGAAACAGTATTTCCAAACATTTATAAATCTGTATTGCTTAATAGGGCTAGATATTATATTTATCAATTTAAAGAAAGTCCACAGTTTTCTGCGTTTGCTCTTGAAGACTACAAGCGTGGTTTACGGTTAATGAAACTTCATTTAATGAACCCAACTCCGGGAGAATTTAAAGATGACCGCATGAGGTTTGTATAATGTCACAACCTTTTGGATTAGCAGCAAAGGGTGGATTACATACCAGCCTTAACCAGCTTGAGATGCTACGTCAGCCCGGCGTTGCTTCTAAGCTTACAAACTTTGAAGTAGACACTGATGGGGGTTATCGGCGTGTTAATGGTTTTAACCTTTACGGTGGAGCTTCATCAGTACGCCCTAATGGTTCTAACAAAGTATTAGGTATTAAAGGTTACGCTGATGGCGTAATAGTCTGTTCAGGGACAGGTATATTTTTCAGCGTAGATGGTACATCTTGGATTTCTATTTCTAAATCAAGTGTTCATAGTAACGGTGATAACTATGCAACTTTTACAGGTCGGACAGACTTAGCACGAACTAATCAAAAACAAACCAGCTTTGCATTCTTTGAAGGTCTTTCAGACTACGGTGAAATTCTTATATGTGACGGTGTTAATAAGCCTTACTTTTTTAGAATGCAAGGAACTGGCTCTTTAACTAGCCGTACTTTCTTTTCGGGAGAAATAACTGTAGATAGTACTGTTGCTCCAGCAGTAGGTACTATACATGATAAGCACTTTGTAGTTGCTGGTGCAGGTTCTACATCTAATACAATTTATTACAGCCATACAAATGACCCTGATAACTTTTCAGGTACTGGAGCAGGTTCTATTGTACTTGAAGACCAAGTAGTAGGACTAGCCAGTTTCCGTAGTGATTTAATTATCTTTTGTCGTAATAGTATTTTTAAACTTTTAAATATTAATGATTCTAGTAGTATTACAGTACAGCCAGTAACAAAGAACGTAGGCTGTATGGATGCTCAAAGTATTCAAGAAATTGCAGGTGATCTTTTGTTTTTGAGTCCTGATGGTCTTAGAACTATTGCAGGTACAGTGCGTATTGGTGACGTTGAATTAGGAAGTGTGAGTAGACCTATTCAACCTATTATTAAAAATATTGCACGTAATATTGATACATTAAATATATCGACTGCTATTCTCAGAAGTAAATCACAATATAGATTATTTTATAGTGACGATAATACGTCTAATATGGCTGCTAAAGGTATTATCGCTACGTTAACTAATGAAGGCTTTCAGTATTCAGAAACTAGGGGTATAAAAGCTACGGCAATAACTTCAGATTTTAATATTGATGGTATTGAACAAACGTGGCATGGAGATACTCAAGGTTTTATTTATAATCACGATACGGGAGATTCGTTTGATTATAGTGGTATTCCTAGCGATGTAACAGCCTCTTATCAAACACCTCATTTAGATTTTGGAGATTTAGGTACTAAAAAAACCATGCGTTATGTACGCCTTTCTATGACTCCTGAAGGGCCTTTATCACCTACATTACGTGTTCGTTATGATTACGAAGAACCTTTTATTGCCCAACCATTAGATTATTTACTAGATGATATACCCTTACCTAGTATTTTTGGGTCAGGTGTGTTTGGAGCTAATCTACTTGGAGCTTCTGAAGATCCTTTAGTACGAAGAGCAGTACAAGGTAGTGGTCAAACGGTAAGTTTTTCTATAACAAGTTCAGATCAAAAATCGCCATATACAGTCAATGGTCTTTATGTAGACTACACGCCAGCAGGAAGGAGATAATAAATGGCTTATAACTATATAAGACAAAGTACGTTTAGTGATGGAGACAGGATTACAGCCTCTTTATTTAATAATGAGTATGATCAGCTTTTAAATGCTTTTACATATTCTTCTACCGCTGTGGAAGGTACAGGTCATCGACATGACGGTAATCTTGGTCAAGGCGGTAATATATTTAAGATTGGTGATCTTGATTTCCTTAACAAGATTGAAGTAGATAGCACTAATAACCGCTGGGGTTTTTATGTAGAAGTATCTAATGCCGCTGTAGAACAGATTCGTATTCAAGATGGTGCTATTGTTCCTGTAACAGATGGGGACATAGATTTAGGTACATCTTCTTTAGAGTTTCAAAATTTATTCTTAGATGGCACAGCCCACGTAGATACTTTAGATGTAGATGCAAACGCTACCGTTGCGGGTACTCTAGGCGTTACAGGCGTTACAACTCTTTCAAATAACTTGAGTGTAGGCGGTAATCTCACTGTAACAGGTAATGCAACCATTGCTGGTAATTTAACTTTCGGTGATGCTGCTACAGATACAGTATCTTTTAGTGCTGATGTAGCCTCTAATTTACTTCCTAGTGCTGACAATACTTATGACTTAGGAGCTTCAGGATCTGAGTGGAAAGATTTATATATTGATGGTACTGCTAATATTGATAGCCTTGTAGCTGATACAGCGGATATTAATGGCGGTACAATTGATGGCGCAACTATAGCAACCTCAGACATTACTGTAGGCTCTGGAAAAACTTTAAATGTTTCCGCAGGTACTTTTACACTCGCAGATAATCAAATCTCTGGGGATAAAGTAGAAGGCGGTACAATTGCTGCTACTACTATTACTACACTAACTTCAACAACTGGTAACATTACAAGTGTTAATGCTACTACAGTAGATACAACTAATCTTGAAGCTACAAACTTAAAAGCTAAAGATGGAACTGCCGCAGGTTCTATAGCAGACTCTACAGGTGTTGTAACACTTGGGAGTTCTGTACTAACTACAACAGATATAAATGGCGGTACTGTTGATGGTACTATTATAGGCGGCTCTACTGCCGCTGCTGGTACGTTCACTACGCTTACTGCAAACACTTCTATTACTGGTACACTTGCAACTGCCGCTCAAACTAATATTACGAGTGTAGGTACTTTATCAAGTTTAACAACTTCTGGTGCTGTTATTGTTGGCGGGAACTTGACAGTCAATGGGACTACAACAACTTTAAATACAGCAACACTTGATGTAGAAGATAAAAACATAACTTTGAACAAAGGTTCTGGAGATACTTCAGGTTCTGCTAATGGAGCAGGACTTACGATTCAAGATGCGGTAGATGCCTCTACTGACGCTACGATACTTTGGGATACTACAAATGATGAGTTTGATTTTTCACATCCTGTCAATGTAACAGGAAAAATTACAGGTACAGGAACTTCGGTATTTGCAAACTTAGATATTTCAGGTGACGTAGACGTTGACGGTACACTAGAGACAGATGCTCTAACTATTGGTGGAGTAACTTCAGTCCCCTTTGAGGCCGCAGACCATAGTAAATTAGATGGTATTGAGGCTAGTGCTGATGTGACGGACGCAGCTAATGTTACTGCTGCTGGTGCTTTGATGGACTCAGAGCTTACAGCTATTGCGTCAGTTAAGGCAATGAATCAAGGCGTAGCTACCACCGACAGCCCTACATTTGCTGGGATAACTACTTCTGCTGACTCAACAATAGGGACAGACAAAAAATTAATTTTTAGAGACTCTGCTATACACATTAGCTCAACGGCTGATGGCGACTTATCTATAGCTGCTGATGATGAGATAGATTTAACATCAACTCTAATTGACGTTAATGGAAACCTAGATGTTTCTGGAACTACGAATACTGTTAACTTTAAAGTTGGAGGTACTCAGGGCAATGATGGGCAGGTTCTCACCTCAACAGGCTCTGGCGTACAGTGGGAAGACGCTCCTAGTGGTGGTGTTACTGGAATATCATCAGGCACTTCTACTACAATACTTACATTAAGCTCTGCTAATAAAGTCGGCATTGGACAGGGAGTAGGTAATGCGCTTGCTCTTTTGCACTTATATCAAGGATCTGGTTCTGGTGACTTGTTCAAAATCCAAACCGGGGCGGGTGGTAAGCTGTTAATGAATAGTTCCGGTAATTTAGGAATAGGCACAGACTCACCATCTCAACTTTTAGACGTAAATGGCACTGTAGAGTTAAACAACTTAACAGTAGGCGGTGCTCAAGGTAGTGATGGTCAAGTGTTAACTTCCACGGGATCGGGAGTTGGATGGGAGGATGCTGCTGGCGGTGTTGCTGGTATTAGTTCAAGCAGTTCAAGCGGTACTGCTATATATATTAATAGCTCTAATAAAGTCGGTATAGGTATTAGCCCCTCTGCTCTTTTTGACGTTTATGCGACCACTGCCGTTGAGATGATGAGGGTAGGAAATGGAAACCATAACGCAGCACAGATACGCATAAAAAACGCAGCTACTGATTCATATTGGGGAGTAGACTCAAGTTCCAATCTTATTATTGACGGACAATCAAATCACAGTTTTATTTTAAAAACGAATAGCACTGAAAGATTTAAGGTTCTAAACAGTGGAAATATGGGAATAGGTACTTCCAGCCCTTCTGAGTTATTGCATGTAAATGGAACCCTAAGAGTAAACAACATAAAAATTGGCACAAATAATACCGCATCAATACTACAAGGAACTGATGGTCAAGTGATAACAAGCACTGGATCTGGTATAGCTTGGGAAGATCCTGCTACTGGATTAAGTGGTTTTGATACTCAGTATTATTCAGGTAGTAACACGCTTGCTACTGTTTATAGTGATAATATCAGTTTTCACAATCAAATAAACTTTGATAATGCTCCCGGCTATCAGTGTATTATGATAGGAACAGGCGCAGGGGCCGCTTTGACTTCTTCCTCTGGTAATGTTATTGCTATAGGTAAGAATGCTGCCAACGCGATAACCAGTGGTGATGACGTTATAGCTATCGGTGAGAATGCTAGAAATTCTGGTAATGCTAAAGATGATGTTGCTATAGGTATTTCTGCGCTGACAAATTCTAGTGCTTACTATGGATATAACACAGCTATTGGTAATGAGGCAGGAAGAAACAACTCTAGTGGCGTTAAAAACACTTATGTTGGGCATAGCGCAGGGCATGGTAATCAAACAGGTCAGATGAACACTGCGGTAGGTTATCAAGCTGGTTTAAATTTTGACAGAGATGGCAACAATACTGCAATAGGTAATGGTGCAATGAAGCTCCAAGACCATAATACTGGCCCCAGTGGAGGTGATAGTTTCCATGCTGGGTTCAACGTAGCAATAGGTGACTCTGCGGCATCAATAATGACGGGCGGTTTTAGAAATGTGTTTGTTGGCTACAACACTCAACTAGCTACTCAAACACATACTGATTGTATAGTGATAGGTAATTCTGTTACTTCTACAGGTACTGGTAATTTTACTTTTGGATCTGGATCTTCTGATAGTAACATAGCTAACGGTGCAACAACTATTACAGCCCCTTCAGATGAAAGGTATAAAGAAGAAATTACTAACTCTACTGCTGGACTTTCTTTTATCAAAGATTTACGTCCCGTAACTTTTAAGTGGAAAAAAGAAAAAGACATTCCTTCTACTCAAAACGCTTATGTAGAAGGTTCTGAAACCCGCGTGATGAACGATAAAACAAATCACGGTTTTATTGCACAAGAGGTTAAAGCTGTTATTGACTCTCACTCAGAGATCAAAGATGGTTTTGATATGTGGATGGAGGATACGGCTGATGGTAGACAAAGACTTGGCCCCTCTGCATTAATACCTATACTTGTAAAAGCAATTCAAGAATTAGAAGCGCGTGTTAATGAACTGGAGAGTAACTAATGGCTACATGGAGTATTAAACAACTTAATCGTAATATTAACGATGGTGGAGTTATATCCGCAGTGTGGGGTGCAACTTTAAAAGATGGAGAGTATACCGCACTAGTTAGTGGACAGGTTCATTTTAGACCTGATTCATCTGCTGATAGTTTTATTATTTACTCAGCTCTTACTGAAGCTAAGGTACTTGAATGGGTTCAAGCAGAAGTAGGTAAAGATAGAATTGAAAATGCTTTAGTAGCCGACATAGCTGAACAAAAAACTCCAACAACCGCTGAAGGGGTTCCTTGGAGTTGACAACCACTAACTTTTGTGCTATAATAATTTTTAAGGATTTGATATGGATTTATTAATAAATATATTTAATATAGCTACTGCTGCAATAGCTTTAGCATCAACCGTTACTGCTTTAACGGCTACACCTAAAGATGATGATCTTGTATCTAAAGCTTATAAGTATTTAGAGTACTTAGCCTTAGTTGTTGGCAAAGCAAAGCAGTAGGTGAAATTAAATATGGCTGTTAAGACTGAGATGGAAATAGCTTTAGAGGCTCTTGAGAAAATTGCTCAACATGAAAAGGAATGCGGTGAGCGTTGGGGAGAAGCTACGGCTGAGTTAAGACAGCTAAGAGAAACTGCTGCGGCACATGCTGCTAGATGGGAAAGACTTGCTTGGCTTGTTATTTCTACAGTTCTTGTTGGTATTATTACTATTTTTAGTACACATTTAATAGGGTAAAGGGATGAGTAAAAAGAGATCTGATAGAAACAATAAAAAAGTTTTAAAAGCTTTACGCCAGAAAAAAACTAATGGTGGTCGCGCTAAGTTTGACATGGGTGGGCGGATGAGTACTAATTGGTATGCTGAACAGTTTCCTAATGTCCCACAAAGAGGGCCGGGTGGTTCGATAGGCAGTATTCCGCAAACGCAATCTATAGGCACTACAACTACTGCACCTGTAACTACAACCACAAGCCCTTCGGGTGATGCTAATGATGGTACAGTTACTACCACTCAAGATGTAGGTACTACTGTTACCCCCACTGGAACAGTCACCACCGCTGCTGCAAGTCGCCCTGTGACAACAATTGAAGCTGGAGAATCTTTTACTCCAGAAGATGTTGAAGTAGAAGAAGTAGATGTTGCCGCAGGAGAGTCTAAAAAAACCCCTGAACAATTAACAAATTTAGGGGGTGTTACAGCGAGTACAGTTTCCGCAGCACCTACTGTTACAGCTACAGCGGGTACAACAGCTACAGCAGATATGCCTACGGCTGTTACAGCTTCTACATATGATGCAGCTAAAGCAGGAACTGTAGATCCTACTGAAGCGGCTCAAGGTACTGTAAGTGATGCAGCTATTGCACGGGCAGAAGGCCCTACACTTACTGAAAGGGCAAAAGCAGCAGATAGAGATACAGAAGCTGAACAAAGAGCTTTAGCTACAGCGGCTCAAAGACCTGACAGTAAAGACTATGCAGCAGGAGTTACTACTGATCAAAGATTTACAGTAGAAGGTGTTGAAGGCCCCGCAGTAATTACACGCGAAGGCGCAACAATCTCTGAAGCTGAAGTAGCTCGTTTAAGCCAAATAGCTCAAGGGCGTGGTGTTGCTTTAGAAGACCTTCCAGAGTATAAAAACGTAATTCAAAAGCGTGTTGCTCAACAAGGTAAAGCTGCTACGGCTGAATATCTTTCTCGTTTAGGAATATCTCCTCAGGCTCAAGCGGCGCAAACTGAATTTCAAGGTGTAGATGTTACGCCACAGGGTCAGGCTTCACAGATAGAAAGAACACCAGAGTTAGAGGCAGCACAAAGAACGGCTGCCCAAGCTGAAAGAGTTATGGCTCCTGATGCAGCACAAGCTGGTGCAGTAGCTGAAGTGGTGTCTCAAGAAAGACAGGCTATTACTGCTGATAAACTAGCAGAAATGTCTGCATCTCAAACTGATCTTTCACAGCTAGGCGATTTTAGTTTAGCTCAAAGACGTACAGCACAATCTGCTGAAGCCGCTACAGGAGTAGCTGCACAACTAGGTGTTGCACCAGAGTCTATTTCGGCTCAAGCAGCTTATGTTGCCGCTGGTCAAATTTCTATTGAAGAAGCATCTAACATTGACGATATTCCAGAATTTCAAGTAGCTTCTCAACGAACTGCACCAGTAGGTGAAGCTGCACAAGCTATTACAAACGAGCTAGGCAATGCTCCCTCTGTAGATTTTGAAGGCCGTGAAGCTATTCTTGGAAAAGCACCTGAAGGCGATGCGGCCCAGATAGGTGGTATACCTACAGCACAGGCTGCACAGATGCAAGCTGTTACAGGACAAGAACGCCGTATGGCTGCCGCAGATATGGCAAGAGTTACTGTGGGCTTACCACAAGAAGTAACTGCTGTTGTAATGGAAGACCCTGCAAGGATTGAAGCACAGTTAGATAATGCACCCATAGAGGTGGCAGCGGCTGTTGCAGCATTACCTACAGAGGCTCTTGTTTCTACTCAAATGGAAGGACTTCTTGCTGGCATGGAAGAAGGTAAGACTCCTGCATGGGCCAGACCAGCAGTGTCTGCTATAGAGCAGCAAATGGCTCGTAGAGGTCTTGATGTGTCTACTGTAGGCCGGGATGCTTTATTTAATGCTATTATTCAAAGTGCATTACCTATGGCTCAAAGTAACGCTCAAGCCCTTCAGCAACGTGCAGCACAAAATCTTAGTAATGAGCAACAATCAACTTTAGAGCAGTCTAGGCAAATTGCCCAGCAGCGTCTTACAAACCTCGCTAACAAACAAACTGCCGCATCTCAAACAGCGCAGATGGCACAACAGGTTAATATTAGACAAGCTGAGTTCCAACAGCAAGCTGAAATTACGACTGCTCAACAGCGTGAACAAGCTCGTTTGACTGAAGCTCAGTTTTCACAGCAAAGGGAACAGCAGACTTCACAACAGCAGCAGCAAGCAGCCGTACAAAACTTATCTGCGGCACAACAAACAGAACTAGCAAATCTTCAAGCACTTAATGCTGCGGGTGCTCAAAACTTAACGGCTGAACAACAATCGCGTCTTGCTACTTATCAGGCACAGGTTAATCGCTCTATGCGTCAAGCTGACCTGCAACAAGACATGGGAAAGGCTAATCTGACTGCTTCTCTTCAAGTTGAAATGGCTAATCTTAATAATCAGAATCTTGCAGCTAAAGATTCTATGACTATTGAGCAGCAAGAAAGATTAACTAATCTTCAGACGCTTGTAGACTTCAGAAAAACAAATGCAACACTCGCGCAGCAAATGGATCTTGCAAACCTAAGTAATGATCAGCAAATGCGCTTGGCTAATCTACAACGTAAGGCTGAAGCTGATCAAGCAAACTTTACTACTGCAAATCAATTTGAATTGTCAGAGTTGAATGCTAAGGTTCAAAGATCTACAAGACAAGCTGAACTTCAGCAAGACATGGATAAGGCTAACCTAAGCACTTCATTGCAAGTTGAGTTGGCTGAGTTATCTGAGAAGAACACTACTTCTCGCGCCAACATGACTACTGAGCAACAAACAAGACTTCAAAATCTTCAGACTCTTGTAGACTTTAAAAAGACTAATGCACAACTTGCTCAACAAATGGACATGGCTAATCTGTCTAATAATCAGCAAATTAGGCTTGCAAACCTTTCTGAAAAAGCCGCAGCAGATTCAGCTAACTTTACTGAGGAAAACCGTTTTGAGTTGACTAGACTTCAAACAGCAGCAAAGGTGTTGTCTGAAAATACTCAACTGAATCAACAAGCTGAACTGGCTAACTTTAGCTCTGAAGAAAAAATTACTTTAGCAAACTTAACGGCTGAGAATCAAGCTTCTTCTGATAACTTAAATGCTTCTCAGCAAACTGAATTAGCCAACTTAAATAGTAGATTGCAGACTGAGACTCAAAATGCTCAGATGCGTCAGCAAGTAATAACACAGACGTTTAGCCAAAGTCAACAAATAGAGATTGCTAATCTTGAATCTATTAATCGTGCAGGTTCTGAGAATCTTAGTGCTGAACAGCAGACACGGCTTACTCAATTTAACGCTACAATTAACCGCAATGTGCGCCAAGCTGAGTTAGATCAGCAAATAGAAGGTGCTAACTTAGATGCTAGACTCAAGGTAGAGCTATCAGAGCTTACAGAGCGTAATGCTACTTCACGCGCAAATATGTCGGCAGAGCAGCAGACACGCCTTGCAAACCTGCAAACACTTGCAGACTTCCGTAAGGCTGACGCTACCTTAGCACAACAAATGGATCTTGCTAATCTTGCTAATGAACAACAAATAGAATTAGCTAATTTATCTGAAAGGGCTGCAACAGATGCTGCAAACTTTACTGAAGAGAATAGATTTAGACTACAAGAGTTAAACACCCATGTTCAGGTTATGTCCCAAAACGAGCAACTTGCACAACAAGCAGACCTTGCAAATCTTTCAATGCAGGAAAAAATATCTCTTGCTAATTTGACTGCTGAAAATCAAGCAGACTCTGAAAGTATGTCTGCACAAAATGTTGCAGAGTTACAGACTTATGAAAAGAAGATGCAAGCAGCCCAAGTAAATGCACAGCTTGCACAGCAGATGGGTTTGGCTAATTTAAGCAATGAGCAACAGGCTTCTATGTTTAATGCTCAGATTAATGCTAACTTGGATATTAAGCAGTTTGATGCTAATCAACAAGTGCAGTTAGCCAATAGTCAGTTTATGCAGTCTATGACTATGGCAGACTTTAATGCTGATCAACAGGCTGCAATGCAAAATGCTACTATGATGGCTCAAATGGATCTAGCAGCGGCTGATCAACGTACAAAGCTTGCTATTACTAATGCACAGTCATTTTTACAAATGGATATGACTAACTTAAATAACAGACAGCAGAGCGTTGTATTAGATCAACAAATGAAGCAGCAAAGAATACTTTCTGATCAAGCAGCTACTAATGCATCTCTACAATTTAACGCTACGTCTCAAAATCAAACTGATCAGTTTATGGCAAGCATGTCTGCAAACATGAATCAATTCAACGCCAGTCAAACTAATGCTATGGAACAGTTTAATAAGACTGAAAAAAATAAAGCTTCTGCAATAAACGCTAATAATGCTATGGAAGTTTCCAAAGCTAATGCACAAATTAATAATCAAGTCAGTCAGTATAATAAAACTATGGACTTTCAACGTGATCAGTGGAACGCTGCTAATAAGCAAGCTGTCGAACAATCTAATGTTGAGTGGCGTAGACAAGCTAATACAATTAATACAGCAGCTACTAATGCAGCTAATCAAGCTAATGCTCAAATGGCATTTAACTTATCAAGTGCTGAACAATCATTTATCTGGCAAAACCTCAGAGATGAAGCAGCCTATGTTAGAACAGCCTATGAGAATGATGAACAACGTAAGACTGTAATGTATTCTACAGCCCTTCAGAATGAAGCTGCGGCGGGTAAGGGTAGTTCAACTACAAGCGCATTATTAACTTTAGTCGGTAACATATTTAAATAAGAGGTAACAATGGGATTCTTTAAAAAATTATTCAAAGGTGTTAAAAAGGTCTTTAAAAAGATTGGCAAGGGCATTAAAAAAGTAGCCGGTAAAGTTGGTAAGTTTATGGGTAAGATCGGTATTGTCGGTCAGATTGCTTTGAGCTTTTTATTACCGGGAATAGGTGCTTTGCTAGGTAAAGCCGCTGGAGCCATGATGGGATCTCTTAATCCTATTATAAGTGGTGCAGGTAAATTCTTGAATACTGCTGTAAAAATAGGGTCTAAAGCTGGCAGCCTTGTTAAAAGCGTAGGTGAAGGTGTTACTAAAGTTATTGGTAAAACAATTGGTGCCACGCTTAATGCCGTACCGGGTGGTAAAGCTTTTACAGGATTCTTAAAAGATGTTACGGGCGGTAAATTAGATTTTGTAGGTGATACTTTTTTAGGCAAAGACGGAACTCTTTTAGGAGACGGGGGAGTATTAGGCACTGCTAAAGAGTCAGTATTAAATATTAAAAGTGCTGGTGCAGATTTATTTTCTAAAAGCACTATAGACTCAAGCTTAAATAAATTTGCAGTAGAGGCAAACGCAAAAGCTCAAATAAATAAAAGCCTAACTGAAATTCCTCAAGCTAGTCCTGATGAATTTGCAGCTAATTTACAGCAAGGTCAAGGGCCTATAGAAGCTTTAAGCCCTCCTGAATTAGTTCCGGGGCAAGCAAGACCTTTAAACATTAGCGTAGATGATATTACTTCAAATAAAGATCTTAGTTTAGGTATTCCTGAAGTTAAGCCCCTTACTTTAGCTGAACAAACACGTTTAGCAGAAATTAAAGCTCAACCTTTTACCGCAGCAGATCAAGCTAGATTAGCAGAAATTCAAGGAAAACCTTTTACCACAGCAGATCAAGCTAGATTTGATTCTTTATTAGCACCTAGTCCTATTAAAGCAGCCCCTATACCCGATCCTACTCGTTTGTTAACTGCTGAAGAATTAGCAGAAGGTTATTCACTTAAATTAGAAAAAGATAATTCATTAACTATTTTAGAACCTGAATCTTCTTTAGGAACAAAAATTTATGAAAGTTCTGTAGGTCAAAAAGTAAGAGCAAAAACAGCAGGTAAACTTACGGCAGCTAATGTACTACGCGCTTCTGCTGAAACCTTCGGTGCTGCTGGACAAGCTGCTGATGGTGCTTATGATTATACTCAATTTGATATACCAGAAGCAAGACAACAAGCTGTTGGATCAGGTGGTGCAGAGCAAGTAGCTCAGATGATTGATACTAATATAAGAGTTCAAGGCCACAATGCTTTATATCCAAGAGGCCCAGAATCTTCTTGGAGTAAAACATTTTCTGGTTTAGCACCAGCACCGCAGCAGATAACTTAAGGAATAAATAATGGAAGAACCAAATCCACAATTACAAGAATACTTAGGTAAAATGGATCGCCCTATTCCGGGGCAGTCTTTAACAGAAGATCCTGCAACACCTCAGTCTTATACGGCTGCACCAGAGTTTACTGTAGTTCAAGAAGCTTTAGAGTATATTTTTGTAACTATAACAGATGAAGAAGATATATATGAAAATATTATGTCTTCAATATCTAGAGGTGTCTCCATTATGGAACTTACTCAGCTTTTATTGTTTGCAGGATTTAATGAAGGTAAGTGGAATCCAGATATGATGCTTCTTTTAGTAGAGCCTACAGCTTACATGATTATGGGCCTTGCAGAAAAAGCTGGTTTAGATTATGAGATAACTGACGATGATGATGAAGGTGATCTATTTGGTGCTAAGATGCCAGAAGAAACAAAACAGGCTCTAGAGTCTAAAGAGATTCCTGAAGAAACTATGGCACAAATTGAATCTACACCTAGTCTAATGGAAAGACTACCCGCACAAGAAGCATCCCCAAGTTTAATGCAGAGGCAATAATATGGCTATTGAATCAACCTACCAGAGTTTATTAGGCGGTCAGCGTAAGCGCCGAAAGAAACAAGAACGCAATGACATGCTTATACAGGCAGGTACTTTAGCAACTAATCTTTATCAAAGTAAATTAGATGAACAAGCTGAAGATTTTTTTAATCGCTCTGAAGTAGCTAATCAGCGAATTAAATATCAAGAAGGTCGTGACTTGTATGATAATAAAATTAAAAAACTTTATGATCAAGGTACTGAATATGTAGGGGGACACGGCGAGTATTTAGTAGCTAATAAAGCTAGGCAAATTGCACAAGAACGTATTTATGCAAACATGGATGAAGAAAATGTTTTTGATCCTGATGATCTAGGAAGTGCTATAACTTCTTATTCTAGAGAACTGGTATACGGTAAGAAAGGTGAAGATGGGACTATTTCAGAAGAAGCTAAAAAGCAGGGTATGCTTTATCGTCTAGAGCAAGCCTATAACTCTGGTAAAAATTTAGCCAGTATGGATAAGTACGATGAGTACGTAAGCAAAAGGGCAGATCTACCTGAGAATGTGGGCGGTGCTTTAATGAATAAATTAGTTCGTGGTAAGTCCAGAACAGATTTAGAAGCTGATGCAATTAATAGAGTTGTAAATGAGAATAATTTTGTAAAAGACTCTGAAGCTTTTGTAGCTCTTTCTAAAGCTTTTGATGCTGGGTTGAGTGTAAAAGACTCCGAAAAACTTGCTACACAAGTAGAAAAATATACTAAAGGAATAAAAATGAAGCCTAATGAAGTTCGGGGAGAGCCAACATTAGTAACTGCAAAAAGATATGGTGATGATGGTAAGGCTTATGAGTGGACTTATTTTAGAACAAAAGTAACTAATAGACAAGCCGGAACAGTAAGATATATAGAATCTGCAAATACAACAGATGATTTTTCTGCAAGAATTTTTAAAAATGAAGTAGTTAATGTTACCACACAAGGCCCTGTAGAAAAATTAGTTGATCCAATTACAGGAATAGTCGAGGAAAAAGCTAAAGATATTGTTACAAATATTGGTGGTAATATAATAGCTCAGAATAGCAGAGTGGTTAATAGTGAAAATTCATCAACAGTTTTAAGACGAATAGCTTCTGACACTGAATTTGATGATAAAAAAATAAATGCCGCAGGACAAGCTGTAGAAGATGTTCTTTTTAAACTAGATAATGATAGTAGTTTAAGAGATGCTTTTGAACCTTACATGACAAGATTAAGTGGTGAAGATGAAGACAAAGCAGCGGCGAAAAGAAAAGCTTTTAATTATAATGTTGCTAGAGTTACAGGGGCTATTGAACTACAGTATGGCATACCTCAAAATTTAGCTCGGCGTTTATCTGCTGTAATAGCTTTAGAAAATGTTAAGTACAATAGAGATTCTCCAGATAATTCTAAAAACTATCAGGGTGCTAATTTAGTAGCCGCTAAAGATATTAATGGCCTAAGAGTTTTTGAAGCTTTAAATTACTTACATATGAATGATCCTGAGTTAGATTTAACAGAGCTTGGTAAAGGCGATGTTCTGGGTAAATTAACATCAGAATTAATAACGCCTGAACAACTAATAAGATTTAAAGGTAAAAGTGGGCAAGGAACTAAAGGTGCTATTTTTGATCCGCAAAGCCGTAAATATTACATAGATAATATGTCGCGTCAAGAAGGAGATGCTAATTTATATAATAATAGATTAGCTCTCGTTTTCAGAGGCCCAAATGCGGGTAAAACTGTACGACAAATAATTTTAGAATCTGCATATGGCCCCCAACAAATAGAAATTGAAAAAGAAAGATTAAGACGAATAGACGATAGTGATGCAGTTAAAGGAATGCGGGGTATATATTAATGGCAATTTTTGCAGATGATATTACTGAAGAAGAAAGTAAAGAACGATTTGATTTTGTTAAACCTTCTTTAGCTGCTACACCTATTCCTAAAGGTGAAAATGCTTGGAACACTGACCCTAGAATCCAAAGAGCTAATGAAATATACACCTATGCTCTTTCACAAAATCCAGATATTTTAGATACAGGTTCTTGGTTTGACGATAATGGAAATATAAAAGAAGTTTTAAGAGATGAAGATTATCGAATTGAAACTATGATTAGCCGTCAAGGTAATATAGACAACCTTACTCCCGAACAAAAAGAAGCTTATAAATTACTAAGGACTACTTGGGATGAAGTAGAAATTGAAAACTATGGAGAAGCTCTTGTAGACATTGGGTCTGATATTATATTTAATCCTTCATCTTTAGCTACTCTTCTTTTTACAGGAGGCGTTGGAAATGTAGCCACTCAAACAGCAGGTAAAGAGGGGCTTCGCCAAGCACTTAAAAGATTAGCTGTATCAAATGAAACAAACCCTCAAGCGGTTCGTGCAGCTATGTTTGGCGCAGGTTATGGAGCAGCACACGAAGATCAATTACAGCGTGTAGAAATAGGTACAGGAATTTCTGATGATTATGATATAAATAGGACTGCAATAATGGCAGGTTTTGGTGCCTTAGGAGGTGCGGCTCTTACAAAACTATTATCTGGAACTGGTAAATACTATAAAAATAGAGCTAAACAACGCTTAGAATCTGAAGATGCTTATAGGCAAGCTAATCAAGAAGGCCCTTCAGATGGTGTAGATACAGAAATATTTGAAACTGTAAATGATAATGTAGAAACTCTTGTACCTAGTAGGAGCACAGAAGTATCTATAGACGTTGAATCAGGTCGTACTTTTACTATCATTGATCAAGAACCTGTAGAGGTTTTTACAGAAACAGTTAATAAAAAAGCTGGCGGTGGTGAAAGCACTCGTCAAGAAATGGTAGACACAGTAAACCAGACTATCCGCGATAACCCTAATATGCCTTTAAAGAACTTAAAGAACCGCATAGGTTTTGAAATGGGACGCATAACTAACAAGCTAGGATCTAAGCTTGTGTTTAAACCTGCCGCAGTAGTGCAGTCTTTTAGTAAGTATTCTCAAACAGCTACTGATCTAGCAAAGAAATTTAGATATGATATGGGTCGTTCAGTTTGGGGAGAACGTGATTACGATGCTCAAGATTTTAATGAAGTCTATAAAGAAACTGCTGGGCGTTACTTTATAAGGGCTAAAACAGCGATGGAGCCTTTAGCTTTAAATATGAAAGGTAAGCTAGGTGATATAGCTAATGATAACTTGTTAAAAGCTCTCAGAGGTGGTGGCCCCCCGACAGAAGCTATCTCTGTTATTTCTAAAGAACTTAGAAGTATACTAGATGAAATAGGCGACAGGTTGTTTGAAGATGGTTTTATTAAAGATAAAGTAACTAACTATGTTCCTCGTATGTGGAATAGATCAGCTATTGAAAAAAATAAAGATGTCTTTGCTCAAAAACTAAAAGATTCTGGTGAAGTAAATTCATTAGAGGAAGGCTTTCGTGTTATAGATAATATGCTAGACAAGAAAAATCAATTAGATGGTGGAGGCTCTGGCGGCAATAGTTTCTTTTTCCAGCGACAGTTTAATCAAATTAATGATATAGACTTTGAAGAATATTTAAACAATGACATTGTAGATGTTATGAATAACTACATATTCCAATCTTCTAAGCAGTTAGCTAAGAAGCAGGTTTTCGGTGTGCGTAATTTAAAAGAATATAGAAAGGCTTATATCAACCCTATTCGTGAGGAAATAAGAAAAGCTGGTAAGACTTTAACTAAAAGTGATGAACTTGATTTAGAAAGAGTTTGGAAGCTTAGTACAGGTGAAGATGTAAGTAGATTTGAAAGCTCTAAAGTACAAGGTTTTGTAGACACCTACAGTCTTGCAAACCGTTTAGCCTATCTACCCCTAGCTACACTATCTAGTGTAACAGAAATATTTATTAACGTAGCTAAGGCTGGCCCTGTTAAATCTTTAAAAGGTTTTAGAGATGCTAGTGACACAGCACAAGAAACAATACAGAAAACTTTATCAGAAAAACTAGGTAAGGAAGGTTTAACGCAACCTGAAATCTGGCGTGAGATGAATAAGTTTGGGTTAGCTTTAGATACTTCTATGGCTGACCTTTCTGAAAGACTCTCTGGAGAAGCCTTAAGCACTGAGTTTGCACGTAAAGTTAACAATGGATTCTTTAGGTTTAACCTACTAGATCAGTGGACTAAATCTGTCCAGATGATGAGCTACACTACAGGTAAAACTTTAATAAGAGATAACCTTACAGAGATCTCTAAGAATGTAGGACTGCCAGATTCTAAGCGTATCACACGTTTAAAAGATGAGCTAAAAGAACTTAATGTTAATATTGAAGACGGCTTAAGTTGGTTAGAAACAGGTGCGAAAAAAGAAGATCCTTTTGAAGAAGTAATTCAAAGAGGTGCTTCTCGCTATGCTAATGAAGTAATTTTAAACCCCTCTACTGAATCAGGACTTAAGCCTACATTAATGGCTAATCCACAGACTTCTATTTTGTTTCAGTTTATGGGCTATCCTGCTGCCTTTACTAATACTATTTTAAAGAACTCTGCATCTAACCTTCTTAGAAGTCCTACACAAAATGCACCGCGTATTTTAACAGCCTCTTTAATTATGACTGAAATGGCTAGATGGACTAACTATGCTAGAAGCGGTGGTGAGTCTGAAAGATTTAAAGATCGTGAAGAAATCTATTCAGATGCTGTAGTGCGTTGGGGTGGTAACGGTATGATAGCTGACATGATGCAGCGTGGTCAGAAGGCTGCTCAAGTGTATCAAGATCCGCTTGCATATACTACAGGCGTAATGGGGCCAGTAGGACAAGACCTTTATACTCTTATTAGACGCGGAGACATTGTAAGTTTCTTTGGTAAAAAAGTACCGGGCTATGGTGCAGGTAAAACTGTTGAAAGAACTTTTGACGTAGATTTTATGGACGCTTGGAACAAAGAGCTAAAAGAAATGGATGCTAAGTTACAAGAAGCTGTTGTACCTGAAAGAGATCGAAAGCCTTTTAAATATAACAAGGGCGGTGAAGTACTTAACGTACCTAATGTGCCTGAAGAACCTGACGAGCGTATAGATAAACTAACAGGACAACCCTACAACAAGCAAGCTGGTACTGCTTTTATAGACCAAGAAGATGCTTTAGCTCGACTAGGTTTTAAAGGGGGAGGCAGTGTAGATCCTTTACAGAGGCTAGGCTTTGCAGGAGGTGGTAAGCTTCTACAAAAAGGTTTTACCAATCTAGCAGACATGGCTTTTGAAGATGTAATTACTACATTCAGTCCCCGTAAGATTTCTAAAGAAGCTGCAAACGAAGCTGCTCAAGAAATTGAAAATAGAGTAGGTAGTATGGGAGACTTTGAACTAGAAGACTTTGTTAAAAAATCTATAAGAGTACATCTTGAAGAAAAACGCGACCTTAGTACAACTGAGCTTAAACAAAGATTTCCTCAGTTCGTTAATGAAAAAGGATACTTAGAAGGTAGCGAAGAGTTTAGTCTTGCCCGTGGGTATAGTCCCGAAGCTATAAAAGCTTTTGAAGAACAGGGAGAAGCTGCTAATCTTTTAGCTATAGAAGATATAGATGGTCTGGATTTTCCTTTTTCAATAGAAAAGGATATTGCTAAAGTACTTGAAGCTATTAATGCTAAGGATAAAACTGACATTGAAATTAAAGAAGAAGCTTTTATAAATACTAAAGCTGAGTATGATCGTATAGATAATATAAGGAAAGAAGGTTCTGAAGATATAGCTGAAGATTTTCCAGATATGGGAGTTGATTTATTTGCATCACAAGAAGAATTAAAACTTTTAAAAAAAGCCACAGATCCTACATCAATAAAAACAAATCAGATTTTTAATGAACTTATAAAGAAAATGCCACGCACTCAATTACCTGAAACTCCTATTAAAGTTAATCCTAATAGAGATGCTAATTTAAAAAAAGCTTTAGAAGAATCTGCTGTTAAAGTACCTGTATATAGAGCAACAGGACACGGTATAGATACAGACTATGAAATTAACTTTGCTTTCCCTCGAGAGTTGGGGCCTCATTTTGGCACTAAAGCACAAGCTGATGACTTAGCGACCAGAGAGCATTTAAATTATGAAATAGGCTACGCTGAATCTGTCGGGGTTGATCCAGCAGATCTTTATAAAGAAGATATGCAATTACCGGGAAGTGTTCCTGCGCTTACTAAAGGTTATCTACTGCTAAAAAACCCATTAGAAATTTCATTAGACACGGGTAGTTTTAATCCTTTACAAAAAAATCCATTAGACTTTTTTGAAGATATGGCTAAACAATTAAGTAAAGGAGATAAGAGATTAGAAGCTAATTTACTAGATAGTATAATGCAAAAATATGAAAAAACTATAAAGCCTACAGTAAAGGAGTATACAGATTTTACTGACAATATTAGTGACGAAACTGGGGCAACTGTAAAACTACAGATAGACATCAGAGAAGCACATATAAATGTTCTAGTAAGAGACTTTATTAAGAGCTATGGTTTTGACAGCATAAAATATAGAAATAAATTTGAAGGTGCTACAGATGTAATGGACGGAGAAGAAGATTTCTCTTACATACCTTTTGAACCTAATCAATTTAAAATTATAACTGCTAGTGACTTTAACTTTAAAGATGACAGAGTATTTAAGAACACAGGCGGTAAAGTACTCAACGTACTGAAGAGGAAGCAGAATGTATAAGTACTTCAAAGACTCAGAACTACTCTGCAAGCACTGTGATGGTGAAGGTATAGACCCTGTGTTTATGCAGAAGGTAGATAAGCTGCGTGGTGACTTAGGTTTCTCCTTCCCAGTAACCTCTGCATACAGATGTAAAGACCATCCCATAGAGGCCCGTAAAGCCTCTCCCGGCGCACATGAATCAGGTAGGGCCTTGGATATAGGGGTGCGTGGTAAACAGGCTTACAAGCTAGTACAGGCCGCTATAGAGGCAGGTTTTACAGGCATTGGTATAGCCCAGAAAGGAGGCTCTAGATTTATACACATAGATGACCTACCAGATAGTGAAGGTAGACCAAGACCACATATATGGAGTTACTAGATGAGTATAGTTGCAAGCTTAGTAGGCCCTGTCACTGGACTACTAGATAAGTTTATAGAGGACAAAGATCAGAAGAATGCTTTAGCGCATGAGATAGCCACGATGTCTGAACAACATCATCAAGAGCTTATGAAGGGTCAGTTAGAAATAAATAAAATAGAAGCAGCACACGCTAGTATATTTGTTAGCGGCTGGCGCCCAGCATTGGGCTGGGTTTGTACGCTGGGCATGTTTGGGAACTTTATCACAATCCCATTCTCTAACTTTGTATTGGCTCTGATAGAGGTTGACGTTG
>UEXM01000773.1_pt1 | contig 31441 bp, 39 predicted proteins | sample 1796661 | NCBI WGS metagenome assembly UEXM01 (sample SAMEA4772469, study PRJEB27181) | metagenome
TAATCGATCACCGCCAGCCCAACGCCTCCTTTCACTCGCTCCTGGGCTAGGAAGGCACGGAAGGAGTCAAGTGTGGCCTTGTTATCATCTTTGAAGGTGATAGGCCATCCTTGCATCCTCTTGGTACTCTCTTCGAGCTTCTTGCGGTGCGCTGGTAGCAATCCTCCTTTCATCCTTGGCTTGGCAACGCCTGACTCACGGGAAAGGAGTCTGCCTGCGCACTCACCCGCTGACATTTCAAGGGATGCATAACTTGCACGGAGGCCACGCTTTGCGATTTCATGGGAGAAATGTATAGCCAATGCACTCTTTCCGATTCCGGGTCTTGCGGCTAAGACATAAAGCTTACCAGGTTGGAAACCTCCGCTAAGACAATAATCCAACCGGGCAAAGCCTGTGCTTGTAGCGGATGACTCTCCGGAATCAATGCTTAGAAACTCAGAATGTGCTTCCTTGGCGGCAGTTCCCACTTTCACTTGTCCTTTCCCAGAGGCCAAGGCTTTTGCTACTCTCATGTTAAACTCAGATGCAATCTCGGAGGATTCTTTTCCTTCATTGAGTAAATCATGAGAATGCATGATTGCCCGTTCCACATCCTTGCGATTCCTGGACTCAATGATTTGGTCCACATATCTTTCCACTGATCCTCCACCATACTTTTCCGCAAGCTCTATAGCTTCATGAGAATATTGCGGGAGTTCAATGGCAACATCCACCTCATTGAGTTCACCACGCTCTGCGATTAATCGAAATATCGATTGGTGCGCAGGCGAGGTGAAATCATCCGAGGTTAATCGTTCAACTGCCAAGGCTGTGGATAGATTAGTATCATCCCTAAGACATGCAGATAGAACTGCCTGCTCTGAAATCGAGTAATCCATCAAAACTCTTCCTCGCCCGGAAGGATGACTTCTTTCAAAGTAATATCATCGGATGATGTCTTGGAGTTTGATCTTTCCTTGATCCATCCTCTGCAAGCATTGCGGTAGGTTGCGATCCAATCCACCTGGGTATGACCCTTGCCCTTTGCCCAATCCACGAAGATAGCAACCGCTAACTTATGATCCAATCCAAACTCCTGAGTAATCTCTCTAGGAGGATCGAAGTCATCGGGAATCTGCGTACCCTTTTTCTTCTTAGACTCAGAAGGTTCAAGTGTCTTGGTGGAGCTATTTTCGCTATATTTAATATTAGAACAATTCGTAGAATTGTCGCGTACACGCGAGGAAGTGTCTCCGTGAAGACACTTGGAGTAATTTGAGAGTCCGCAAATTATGAAGTGTTTTAGTCCCTCATGGTACTTAAATGTACCCTCGTCCGTTACGAAGTCATTATCGTGCAACCATTGATTAAACCTATACAATAAATTGCCCTTTAGTGTTACAGATGTCTTCTTTTTATCAAAGAACAGTTCTGTCTTTCTTTGTACTTGGTCTGTCATTATAGTCCTAATAATGTGCAAATAGCACCTATGATTATGTAGAAGAAAGCTACCCCACAGACTGCAAAAAGCAGTCCATGAAGTAGTAATCTTGCTATGTTTTTTATCCCATCCATGACACTTATATTGGTCTTACTGCGGTGGGTATTTTTGGATCTGATCCAAGCACAAATCTTGTGATCTTCTTACCCTTTATCCAATTATTCCAAGTAAGAATACCACCCCTAATAATGAAGTGTGGAGGTATCTTTATTTGATCGGACATCTGCTTAATTAAAGAGTTCCTGAAGTAAAGAATTGGATTCCCTTTGTCTAAGCCTAATCCTGTCGATAGGATTCGCATAAACTCATCCGACTTCTTGTCTTCATCAAATGAAACTACCTCTGATTCTGTTTGCCTGAGAATATAATGCAGTGAAGCAATCGGTCCCGGCTTTACCTTTAGACTCTTATAGAAAGTCTTGGCGAGAGTAGCTGATGAATCTAAGCCTGGATATTTATTAGCTACATCTTCAACCTCATGATTACTAATGATCACCCTTGCGCCCTCTCCGAGTTGATTGTAGCCAAGAGTGCCAACCCTTTTGATCTTCTCCAGAATGCCTAAAGCAGTGTATATAACTGAAGTATTTGTATATCCTGCAATCCCTAGAACATCAGATCCGTTTCTGCGCTTACCTTGGTCTAGTGTCTTGAAGGCACTACTATCCCCTAACTCAACTACAAGCACTTCCAAAGGTATGCCTGTCTTCACACATGCGGAAAGTCTGTGCTGTCCATCTATGAGAAGATTGTCTGCGAATATGATAGGTTGTCCGTTAAGTACCCAATGCCCTTCACGCATGAACTTCGTGTATAGGTTGACGGTTGATCTACTGATAGCACGGTTCTTCTTTCTCGTATCTAGTATTTGTTCTGCCATTGCTGGATCAATGGTTCGTAGTGCTACATACAGTCCTCTACTTGGGTCATAGATGTAGTCGCTTGGTTCTAACTCTTGGTTTATTTGTGGTATTGCCATAGTATTATTCTTTTCCTTGGTTATTTAAATGATGCCTTAAAATTAAGATGGCATCTGCTGTTTTTAGTGTGAGTCCTTTCGTTGATGGAAAGAACTGTTTTGCGTGGTTCATAAGAACCTTCTTACGCTTGTTTGAGGTGAGGCCACCTAGTCCACCTAGTCCCTTTTGCCACTCCTGGGGGCGTACTAGTGTAAATGGAATTTTTGCCATTCTAAGCACGCCTTCCAAGAATCCGCATGATTTACCAAGCTTAAAGCTGGTACTCGATGGAATCAGCTTGCCCGCAAATGGCGGGACCAATTCAACCACCGCCTCAATTCCTGTGACATCTGGATGCTTTAATAATTCTTCTATATGCTGAATAAACTCAAAGTCTTCATTCAACGTATGTAAGTTGATAGAATCTAATCCACCCCATGCGATTGCATAGCCTCCTGACTTACCGGGATCTATGCCTATTGTAAGCTTCATGTGTCATCCTCCTCACCGAAGTCTTCCTCGAAGGTAATCATCAGATCAGGGTCACTCACATTATTGAGATCCTCTTTCCTCAGATGTGCCACCATTTGCTCTAGTGCAGCGTGCATGACTGTGAGCGCGCCAAAGGTATCCGCTTTTGAAAGCTTCTCGCTCGCAAAATCCAATGCTTTCTTTGTGTTGTCCAGGTAGTTCATGCCGCCTTTCCCTCCGAGTCCCGCCTTACTGCATTTTGAAACTCAGTAACGTCCAAGGTTCTACGATTACCAACGGTCACAGAAACAAGCTCGTAATCTTTTATTATGCGGTAAACATAATTTCTGCTCACTCCGAAACGCTCACCTAATTGTGAGATGTTTAAGCGGTTACTTGTAATCTTAGAACCAAGATCCAACTGTTGCACTTCATCTGCATAGCTGGGCCAGATGCCACTAGATTGGCAAGCGGCCCATATTTGGCACGCTCTTTCCATATTGCCAAACTGCTTATTTATGTCGCTCTCTTTGATAGTGTAGGCGGCAGTAGCATATGGTGCAGTCTTCTCAACCGCTAGGAAGATGAACTGCTTGGGCTTGAGTCCTAGCATTTGCAGTGCGTGCATATACCAGCACGCCTGGAAAAGGTATCCAAATTGACGCACACTTTTTGTGAATCCTTTTGGACTCGCATCCTGTGTGCTTTTTAAATCAATCACCACACCCGCGCCGGGAATAAATAAGTCAGGACGAACCTTACACTTAGCACCTTCCATCTCAAAGAATCCCGTGCCTTCCACTACCTTATCAATGTCCGCCATGTAGTGTTTAAGGATAGGATTATCCAACGCACTTCCCGCCATTTCATTAGCAAGAAAATAATCAGCAGATGTAAGCCATTGTTTGTCCGGCTCATTCTTCTGCATCATTTCAAATGCTTCTTTGTAATGATTAGTTCTGGAGCTTTTCCCATCAATTTCTGTAGGCTTTACTGCGAACTCTTCATCCAACTTCTCAGGTTCCAATGTTGCCGTATGGAATGCACTCCCAAGAACAAGCGTAGGACTGCTTGGCTTGCGGTTATTCATTTCATACCTCACCTTTTCAGGGCATGACTGCAAGAGGGACCACGCAGTCGAGCGACCTAACTCGCTCGACCCGTGGTACTCGGCATTTGATATACCTAGCTTTAGCATTGCGCCATCTCCCGTTTAATGATTTCGCGAACCCATGAGGACAGACTTTTCTGCTGTCCCTCTGTATGCTTGACTAGCTTACGCTTCAAACTCAGTGGCATACAAATAGACAATGTCTGGTTAGGTTGTGCGGGATTCATCTTCTCGCCTTCGCAATAGTCTTTACTCTTGTACCTTGGCATCAGAATGGGTCAGGTCCAGGATTGTCATCTTCCACCACGGGTGGAGTTTTGGGGGCAAATGGATCACCACCATCGAATAATGCTTCGAGGTTTACATCCATCTCCTTGACTGCGGCATTGATCTCGTCACCACGCTTCTTGTGCGGGCTTGGAGTCATTGCATATGTGGTGTCAAACTTCTCACCACTGCGCACAATCTTCAGATCGTAACTTCTTGGGTCACCCCAATCCTCATCCTTTGCCAAGGTAATTAACTCCTTACGAAGTCCAACCTGGGTAAGCTCAAGGATCTGCACTTTCTTCTCCTCGTAGTTCCATACGAGCATTGCCAAGAACTGCTTTGGCTTATCCTCGAAATCCATAGGTGCAGTCTCACCAATCTTCCAGCGGTAGGGCTTTCTTCCACCATCAGCGGTAGTCCCCCAACCTTGCATACCTTGGATTACTCCGCCGTCATCGGAACTTCCTACTATGCGAAACTGATTCGCACCTTGCGTTAATTTCATATAATTACCGCCACCACTCGAAGAGTTTTGCGGAACATCTTGGATGTTATCTAGGAATCCCATATTATATCTTTATGTATTTTGTTGTTGTATTGCAGGGTAGTTAAGTGTTTTTATTGTCCCACTATGGGACGAATAACCTTAACTAAGCCGATTTCTCTGCGGCTTTCACCGAGTGTCAGAGATAAAGTAAAGGCAGTTAGTGACTCTACAGGGCTGCTTCAGGCACAGGTGTTTGACCTAATACTCCAGGCAGCTTGTAAGGCGCTTGATGAGGGGGCTGAAGAAGATTCACTTCCCCTCCCAATTCACTTCCGGCTGGTAAAAAAGTAAGTAACTCTTTTATCAGGTTCTCAATACCCACCTCTGTGGGTACTTCAGCCGTGATTATAATCTTGCCCGTGCCTCTGTGTTCCAAGCACAGTCCATCCATTTTTGAGGTGGTATGAATTGTAGTCATGTGTAGTTATTTTTATTATGGTTTTATAACGCATTGTTTCTTGGGCAAGAAATTTAAGTCCTACTAAAAGCTCCGCTGGATCGTAGGCATTCCAACATATACACGGGAGGTAATTTCCACACTGCTGTGACCAAGCGCTTTGCTCGCCACGAATGCATTGTTTCCATTCTCCCGCATCACTCTGTGTCCACAGTATTTTCGCAAACGATGAACAGGGCGATCATCCACCACCCCGCAAATTCGTCTAAGAAAAAATGGAAACTCACGGGTAATTCTGTCTTCCTGCACAGGAACGATTAAAGCATCGTTCGATGTTTTATAGGAGTTAAGAAGATCCCACCATGAAGGATCACATGGTCTATCCTGGTATTCACCACCGCTTTTAGGGTCATGAATACGAATAAGTTTGTTTCCATCAAAGTCTTCGCGCAGATCATCAAACCTTGCCCGCTGGATTTCACTACTGCGAAGACCCAATCCGTACGCTAATGCGTACATTAAATACATGTCCTTATCGGACTCCTTGAGTGCCTCGCACTTCGAGCGGATACTATCCAACTCTTTACGATTGGCATCAAATGGTGTGACCTGCACACCTTCTAAGGAAAGTGCAATCCAATTACTGAAATAGCTAGTGTCGATTCCCAACTGCTTGTAACGCTTGATCCACGCCTTGGAAAAGATCGAGCGCGCTTGACGCATCTCATTGCATCCACGATGCGCTACCCAGTCATCGCAAATCGGAATGCCTGCTCCCGTTTTACTAGCAAAACAGGTTATATCAGCACTTTCTAACTCAATGCCGTAGTGCTTTAGGATGGCCTCCATGCGCAGAATATTGTTATTTTTTGTCCGAGCGTTAGCCTGTCGCTTTGCTACGAGCGTTTGTGAGCGGTAAATTTTAAAGAGTTTATGAACGGGCTGATATTCACGCACACCTTCATATCGTATGAATACATTATCTGACATTGGGGTAACGGCTGTGTGTAAAGTATCTACGGAATCTTGTAAAGCATACATGGCGTTTTAGGTTGTGATTTTATTATTTTTAAAGTGTACTATTACACTTCACAACCAACGCTAATTGGTACCGGGCCGGGGACTCGAACCCCGAACCAATTGATTAAGAGTAAGTTGCCCAATTAACAAAAAGTCAACTGCTCCTAATCATGTGAAGCAGAGTCAGTAAAAACGACTGACTGATACCATTGCAAGCTTTTTTTTATTTTGTGCAAAAAAAAGAACCGTCTCGGTTAAAAGACGGTCCTTAAAAGAAAAGAAAAGGTACTATGAAATACCTTAAGATTAAAGGCTACTTGGAGTTGTTTATTTTGTCAACTACTCAAAATTTAAGTCAGGAATGTCAGGTATGTTTGGTAACTCTAATGCCTTTTCCATCCTACGCTTTTTCGCTTTATACTCCTGTATTCTTTTCTTCCGCTTGTAGTCTGAAGCAGAACCCCAATGCTCACTGTATATTTTACCACCAAAAGGTATATTCTTTTCTACAGTCTTACCTACTTTATCAAAATCACCCTTACCCACATTTACTCCAGTTTCTATTAACTCAGATAGTTTAGGTGGCATTATAAGATCGGTGACTGCTTGATAAGGTTCATCAGCAAACTTTCTTGTAAAGTATCTACTAAGTCCAAACAAGGTAAGTATAGCATCTGCCCCTGCATCTAACGCATTTTCTTGTGTGGGCATTTGATCACCAAGCATTCCAGGTTTATCATCGCGATCTAGCAGGTAGTCTTTAAATAAATTATTTGTAGTCATTGCACCGCCAAAGAGAAGTGACAAGCGCACACCTTGTTTCATACCGTCTCGAATTTCGTCCGCGTTTCCGCTTCCTAACTTTCGTAATACATCTCTTCGAGTTGTCTCTAGTTGCTTGAGTCCAAAACTTTTAAGAAAGTAAAGCGGCCTCGTTGATGGGTTTTTTAGGTAGACTTCAGGATATTCCGATAGACCGATAGGCTGAGTCTTTGCGAGTTGCGAATAAAGATATGTCTTAACATTAGGATCTCCGACATCTCCCCGCTTTAGAGCGTCTAGAAACTTTTTTGTCTCAGGCCCATAATACTCTGCCATTTCTTTTGCGAACTCTTGGTACTCTTTTGACTGCTTGTTTGCAACCTTCTTACGAGCTACACGCATAGCAGTATTAAGGTTAGACTCTTTCATCAACTCATCCATGCGTTTAAATTGCACTATTCCTAATGACTTGCGAAGAAAGTTGTTTAAGCCTTTTTGAGCTTTACCTGCCATACCACGCTGTGACTGAGCAAGTGGTTCTGCAAACTCTTGAGCTATATCATCTATGCCAATGTCAGACATAGTGATACCCTTCCTTTTTAAAGTTTTACCAGTTGTAGCTAGTGTATCAAATGTGCCATATCTATATGCGTTTAGCATAAATTCAGATGCTTGAGTAATTGTAGAAATTGGATTTGCAATACTTGACAAGTAAACACCATCCCTAAACATTTGCAGACTCTTGTTTAAAGATTGCTCTCCACCATCTAGCCTCACCCCAATAAGCCTACTTATTTCTCTGGTATTTTCTTTAGACAACTTACCACGCTGTTGTAGCTTACTTAGTAATTCGGTGTACCCTTCTACATTTTTTACTTTTCCTACGAATTGGTTTTTAGCTACACGGTAAGTTACATTGTTTATGTAGTTCTGTATATTTTCCTCAAAGCCACCATAGAATTTCAAATGATCCTCCTCGATTTTATCGATTACGCGATTCTTCATAAACCCTGGAGTTCCATCACCTGTATACTTTTGACCTTCTAAGAATTTACGAACAGCTTCTCTTTCCTCAAATTTAGTTAATTGCGTTGGGCTTTGCGGTAATGGTTGCCCTGGTGCTAATTTGTTTTTTTCCCGGAATGCAGCATCAATTGCATCATCAATCGGATCTTTTAAATCTTTACCAATTGCCTTACGAAAACCTTCGTAGTCTTTCATTATGCGAGGAAGGTAGTCTTTGCGATATGGAATATCTATGCCATTATCCTTTGCTAATTTATGTATATCATCAAAGATAGTCTGCAACTCATCAAACTCTCTTTTCACACTAGGTAGCTTATTATTGTATCTCTTTAATACGTCATATGCTTCAGGCATCTCGCTGTTAAGCGCGTGCCGAGTAAATTTTTTACGATCTGTAGATGACATCTTCTTGAATGAACGCAAAAAAGGCGCAGCTTTATGCATATAATTACCAGCAAGCATATTTTGATTTACCTCAAACTCATCAAGCTTGTGTGCCATCCTTGGACTTAATTCTTCAATGCGTGACTTTAGTGGTCTAATTGCTTCGTCACTAAATATAATTGATTTCTGCATACCATAATTACCACCCTTCAACGCAAACTCCACAGGTTTTGTTATAGTCTCTACTACTTTATTAGGAAGTCTTACTGCACCTGAATAAGCTACACCTTGGTTATTGCTTGTGACTTTCTTACTTGAAGCATCGCTTTCAATCTTTTGCGCCAACTCGACTTCACCATTGTTTTTAGACTGCCTAGCTTGTGCTTTAGTTTGCCTAATGGATCGTACAAACGGAAGCGCCAAAGCACTATCAATCCCTGCCATTTCCAATGCACTTTTAAATCTTCCAAGGGCAAAGGAATCGTCTACATCTGATGCCAAGAAGTCGGTAACAGGATTGGAAATCATTGGGTACTGCTGAACTAGGTCAGATAGCCTAGCCTCCTGTCCGCTAAATCCTAATCCACCTGCTGCACCTGAAGCGATCACAGTTTGTTTTATCGGCCCTTTTGTTAGTGATTTAGTGATCTGCATGGTTGGCGAACCTACAGTTATAAACTGTGCTATACCTTCTGCTAAACCCGGCACGCCATCCTCATAAGGTATTTTTGCTATATTTGCATCTATCTCTTTTGCTCTATCTGCGTCACCACCTACAGCAGATGCGACTGCACCTAAAGAACCTACTGCCCTACCTATACCTTTACCTAAAGCTACTTCTCCTTGCGAAGGTTGCTCGCCTTGAAATCTAGGGCGAACTAACTTTGTTGCAACTGTGCCTACTCCAGGCTGTTGCTGTTCCTGCATAGGTTCCTCAGCTTTTAGCCTAGCGATCTCTCTTTCTTGTGGAGACAATGGATCAGGTTTTAATTCTGGTATTTGGCGTGGTTGTGGTGGAGCAGTAATTCGCATTGGTGCAGTCTGCGTACCACCCATATCATCGTAAGATTGCTCGATTTTGTAGTGTGCCTTAATCTGCTCAATCTCTTCAGGAGTGGCTTCCTCTCCATTTATGCGGACATTTTTTACTCCGCTGTTAGTTAGAACTTTAATCACCGTTCCTGTAGTAGCTACTCCACCTGCAATACGCTTTGTACCTGATCTTACTAAATCTTTTCTTTGTCCGACAGTTGCCATTCTGCCTGTTACAGGATCTTTAAGTCCAAAACCACGACCCATATTAGATGTAGTTGTATTAGGTATTCCCACTAAGCCATGTTTGTTTTTATACCTACCTGCTTGAGTTGCAGTCCCTTTTATGAAGTTTGCTACACTCATCGAATAGTAAGGTCTAAATCAATCTGTGTTTGTAGTTTATTTCGCAACCCGTCTAGGTAGATCAATCTATTCTCAAGGTCTTGATTAAATGGAACGACAATGGTTTCACCTGAAGCAGGATCTTCTACCTCGTAGTCATTGTCCTCATTTTGCTCTCCTCTAGCTTTTGCTAGGCTGTACTGCTCTACATCTTTGGTTGTAAGTGAAGTGATTGCACTTTGTAGCAATTCAGATTTTTCTCCGAAATTCTCAGAACCTAGCTTTGTTAATTTCTTAGTCTTAGGATCTCCTTCATAAACATATCCACCAACAATTTTATAATTAGGATATCCCGGCACAGATGGAATATCTGTAAATTCTTTAGCTTTGTATCTGTACTCAACATTGAATCCATCCTTAAATTTCTTAATATCTGCGCTCACGCCTTCCGGTAAATCTGAAGTAGATGCAAGTGCCGAGTTGCGATCAGTAAAGTCAGGAGTTCTTGCAATCTCTGTTTTCTTTTCTCCTAACTCTAATTTACCCTTCTCAATGTCTAGATCGGTTTTCTCACCCTGCTTTTTTATGTTCTCAAACTCCTCTTTCGCAGTCGCAAAATCCAAATCTTTGCTTGGGTCATAAATCAATTCCTCCAAGGGTAAGGTTCTATTTGTTATACCCGCAGAGTTACCTAATATTAATCGATCCTGTACAGAAAAATTCTCATACTCTTCTCCGTTTAGAATCCTATTCTGTAAATCTTCAAGTTGCCTCCCGTATGCAGCGTAGGTTGCTGCAACTCTTTTAGTTTCATTTTCTTTAAGTCTAGTAAGTGCTTCAGTTGCATCCCTTGCAGTTTCACTTGTAAGCACCCGCTCTTCGAGTAATTTATTATTAAGATTCGTTGACAGTTCTTGCTGTTTGAGGAGATCAACTTCATTGATCGTTGCCATTGCACTGTCTAGTCTTTGTAAACCTTTCAATCCAAGTTCACCGCCAGTGAGCTTTTCCATGTCAGTTGCATTCTTTTTATCAAATTCTTCATCGCCAGACATTGTCAAACGTTGCGCAATGCTTGGATCTAACTTGAGGCGATTTTCAATTTTATCAGTTAATTTGCCCTGCTTCTCCTTATTCAGCCCGTACTGCTGTATCATGCCTCCGATCTGACCTCCCATATTGGCAAACATTTGCCCTTGGGTTTGCCCTGCCCTGGCGATTAGATTAGCGGCATTAGCGGTAGAGCCTAGTGCGCTTCCGTAATTACCTGAAAAGAATGGTTTTCTTGCCATGTTATTTGTCTCCTATTTTAGAATCCATCCACTTGCGGATAATTGATTTTAGGCGAGGCTTATTACTTATCCAATTGGCAAAGCGTTCGCCATATTCTGCATATAGTTTAAAGAACCAATTAGGTGATTCTGTAAACATCCACTCACGGAATTGTAACCACGATGGATTTGTGGGTCCATAGACCTCGCGTGCTACCCAGCAAAAACCTGAGAACAATGTTGCACCTCCACTTGCTGCTTTTCCGGCACCTGACAATAACCCGCCACCTAGCGCGCCCAAGCCACCCATGATGCCTGAACTTCTGCTTGCATCTGCGGCTACATTGGCGGCATACATGTTTGCCTGGTTCGCATTCTGTTGACTGATGTAGCCAAGTCCTGCTTCAGGGTTTAAATATTGTGGACCTGAATCTAGTCCATATCCCGCTTGTCCAAATACACCTTGCCCGGCTTGCAGGCTTCCTCCTCCTCCTCGGCCTAACAGTGCTTGGAATGGATCGAGGGTATACTTGTCTTCCATCTGTGCAAGGTTACCCAACGCATTAATGTAATTACCGAGTCCTTGCTGGCGTAAGCTTTCATTTGCTCGTTCCGCATCCATTGTAGCACCGACTCCAAATTGTGCAGCTTGTTGGGCTTGACCCTGATTGATGACATCTGCTTGTTGCTCTGACTGTGCATCGAATGCATTAGCTTGCTGATCCATCTGTGCTTGTGCCAGGAGTTTCGCCTGATCAAGTTGTGCTTGCTGAGAGTCTTGTTGCATTCCAGCTTCTAAGCCCATTGCTCTGGACTGCTGAAGCATCTGTGCATCTGCTAATGCTTTTCTTTGATTAAGTCCTGCCTGCTCACTTTCCTGTGCCATTCCGCGAGTGATGTCTCCTTGCTGTAACCCTGCATCCTGTCCAAGCACAGATTGTGCAAAGGAGCGATTCTGCATACGGCGGTTGTTGTCCTCCTGTACGCGAGCTTCAGCTTCTGCAATTGCACCACTTTGATCAAATGTTCTTCCCATGAGCGTGGATCTCGCACGGGCGGCATCTGCGATCTGTGCTTGTTCTCGCCCGGTTAAACCTGCCCCTAGTGCTGTCTTAGCATCTCCTAGTAGTTGTGATCTTAAAGTATCTTGATTTCCCGCACCTGTTGCCAACTCTCCTGAGAATTGTGTGTTAGCAGTTAGTTGTAGAGGATCAGCTACTTGAGCCGCAGTGAAACTTGTATCCGCGTCAAGCGTTGGTGCTGCCCCTACTTTTGCGGCAGTCATGGTGGCGGGTCCACCCTCACCTCCAACATTTCCACCAAAAGTGTCAGCGGTAGGTATACTTACGGGTCCACCTGAACCTGTTTGTATCATCTCATCTACTGCGGACGCATTGCCTGCATCTACATCCGCTTGTGTGGCTTTGCGTAATCCTGTGAGGTTTTCGCGTTGTTGCTCAAGGAGTACACGGGCATCATCAAGTCCTGTAGTAGTGGCGGGTTTATATTCATCCATTACATTACGGTAACGGTCTGATAAACGCTCAACATCAGATAAGTCAGCTTCGCGTTGGCGGGATAGGTTGCCCCGTTGAATATCTTCTGTGTACGCAGATAGTCCAAGAAAGTTACCTTCGGAATCAAATCCTGCTTTGCGGTTAGTTGGTAATCCTGTGGCGGGGTCAATCGCATTGCGACTATCTCCGAGAAGATTAATCATTCCATCACCTGAAAATGATGCAGGTATTGTTTCCGTCTGTCCTGTCTTTGACTTATCTACGATTATCTGCCCGTTTGGATCTTTGCCGTAGACGGGGGTTGCGTCTGCTGGGGGGGTGGTGACCGTGGTTTCTATTTTACCACCATCAGAAAGGTCTAATGTTTCTGCGCCAGTTTTCGTAAAGTAATTTGCAGCTCTTTGCCCACCGATTGCAATACCAGCACTATTAGCAGCTTCTGCTTCACTTACACTAGGGTACAAGCCGAAAGATACGGGATTACCTTTTGGTGTTATGCCCGCACGAAGATATTCCTTTTGAGTTTCCAGCATTTTTGCCGTAGTCGTATTATGCGGAAAGGGCATTTTCGAGTACCCTTCTTTAATAACGCTTCCTGTTTTTGGATCTTTAAATGTAACTTTGTATACACCAGGGCGGTCGTCTTTAATGCCTCGCAATGGTGCATTATACGGTGGTACTTCTTCAACAAATTCTATATCAGGCTTTACATTTTTAGTAGTAGTCGTAGCTTTTTTGCCACCCTCATATCCAACGACCAATCGACCTTGATCATCGTATGTACCACTAGTTGACTCTGTTCTATTGCCCAATAAAGTCTGGCGCAAAACATCCGTATCGATCTGTGCAGTCTGCTGACGAATGGGTGCTTCAACTCCTTGAATGATGTCACCTAAATCACCACCTTCAAAGCCTGCTTCTGCGTATATGTCGGCATAGTCTCCCTGTCCAAGCAGTTGCTCCATTTGCGCTTTCATCGCGTCTGCCATGCCTTCGCCATAGCTTGGTTGCTGGGGTAAATTGTAGTTTTGACTTCCTCCGCACATAATTAGTTTCTCCTAGATTTTTGGTAAGTTTTTGTAAAAGATGTTAGTAGGCCAGACAGGTTCAAAGCCAAAGTGTTCCATATGGTTTTTATATGGACTGTGACTGTTGCAGGCTATGAATGCTTGGTTTACACCTTTTTGTGAAAGCATACTTTCCTGTATCTGATTTAATATTAAAGAGTCTTTTGCCCCTACTTTCTTACTGTGATGCCAAAGTAATACCATAGGGACTTCGCATAGATTCCAACCTCCAACAATTTCATTACCCTTCATCACTGCGTGGGTAGGAATCTTCATGTTATCATTATCTTCTTCTGCTAGTTTTGAAACCAACTGAAGAGTTTTGGGGTCGTTAATTTTTAATACTTTTGGGATGTTGCTCATATTCATTCTGACATTAGATATTCGTCTGCATCTGTTGCACTGACTGCACTACCGAGGTTGATACGAACCCAATTTGTACCGTTATCCACAGCAAGGCATGGGTTTCCCCCATCACCATCACTTACATAGATAAGTCTCCCGGTTGTGCCATTGGCAGGTAAGGATGATACTGTCTTGTTCTCCAGGGTAACGGATGTTGCAGATATGGAATCAACTGTGACTGTTGGTTCACCGAGTAAATTTAAAGATGCGGCATCTGTTTCCACGCCTGTGGCAAAGGTAAAGCCTCTTGTAACTGTAGCAGTGGTAGCCATTACGCTATGTCCCTTCTTGTGCTTGCTCCACCTGCTATCGCTTCCACACTTACATGACGGAACTTCGGTGATCCACTAGACACATCAATCTCGACATTTGCGGCGTAACCTCTCGCGCGTCCACTGCCAAAGCGAATTAATTTCTCTTCCTTCGATCCCGTGTAATTCTCCGTGTGGACTGTGTTCGTCCGATCCGGGTCTATTGTGTTCACCTTGATCGTGAATTGATCCCCGTTGTTTACTTCGCATCCGAGTTGTCCCCGTCTCCATGATTTCACATCTATACTGCCTAATGTGAAGGAGCGGGTCTTCAGCTTGGCACTTATCGCGGTGGATGTGGTGCTTGCGTTGCCTATTGTTCCCGTGATGTCGGTGGCGGCTTCCTCGATTAAATGCCATCCTTTGTCATTGACTGCAAACAGTCTTCTTCTGGTGGGATCTGTTCCATGTAGTACAGTGACAAAGTCATCGATTATAAAGCCGGATGGAAAACTGTCTATAGATGTCCATGAAGTATTAAGAATGTCATATATAAATATTTTATTATTATCAGTTGCAGAACCTGTAGGTAGTGCGAGGTAGTATTTATTATCAAATACGATACCACATGCTTTCTCAGCAGATGCATAATTTACATCTAAGAATTGATCCTGGATAGGACGGGATAAAGGGATTGCTTCACCACTTACTTTACTGATTGCGACTCCTAGTCCTTTAGCGGGGTCTAAGCCTTGCTGTAAGGTGTACACGCCATCATCCGAAAGAAAGTAGATTTGTGGTCCACTTGCTGCCACACTCTTTCGAGCTACACATCCTCGCTGACGGGTGATCTCAAATACTGCGGCTGCACTTGTGACTGCACAGTTGTTAATCAAATGGATGCTATTGCGAAAAAATACTATTAACTGATTTTCTAAGTATTCAGTAAATCCTATTAAACGATCAGCAGTGCCTCGATTAATTCTAAATTGTGATTCAGCAGGATAAAAATTATCAGTGTCTAAAATATCCGACATGATGACAGTGTATGCAGAATCTGATGGTTGTGGTACGATAAGTCTATTTGCAAAGAATGTACCAAAGTTCGTGCTTGGACATTCCACTCTTCCTGCTGTGGGTGATCCGTTGTTCTTGAGCGTGAATGCTGTTGGAGTCGAGTAGTCTCCATCCCATTCCATTGGATCTTTACTTGTGCCACGAAAGAGGATCAGTTTCTCCATTGCTTGCACAAAGCTTGCATTGTCTCCACTTGCGACAGTTTGTCCACCAGGGTAAGCGATATCTATACCGCTGTTATTCTGGTCATTCCAAAGGATAACTTTATTCTTTGTAGCACAGGCTATAAATTCTGTGCCTGACACAGGGTCGGAAAATAATGTGGATGCAAATACTTGCTCATCACCAGCATAAGTTAAAGTGACTGCTCCTGCTTTAAATTCAATTCCTTTACGCACAGAGGCAAGGTCACCATCTAAGCGCATATTCTCGGATGCTTCAACTGTACCACCCTCAAGTGTTGTGGGTTCCAAGTAGGAGTCTATTCCACTAAAACCACGATCCCCATCGGTGAGGATTGGATCATCCATTCTACCCTTTGGTTCGTAGCGTGCCATTACTTCTTTAACTCTTGATAAAGTTTTCGACCCATGTAAATGATTGTAATAATACCTGCTATGCATCCGAAAAGACTGTCTAGCGTGGATAAGCCAAAGGTTGCCAATGTGCCTCCCATTCCAAATATGGATGTGCGGTCAATCATTAGAAAAGCCAATCTAATATTATGATAGCAACCACAAGTCCGACTAACGCGGTTATCATTTTACCTTTTTTCGACATATCTAAAAACTTGTCTTTAAGTAGTTCTAAATTCTTCATTTGGGAGTGCTTGGTCTTACGGGAAATGGTGCGCGGGTTTGATGCCTTATCGCTTCCGTTTTTGAACAGTTACGAGCAGTCCTTTTTGCTATAAAAATGGGAATAGCTAAGTATCCGGCTAAAAGAACTGCGGCTCCAATTAATATATTCTTTATGTAAGAGGTGAAACTTTCAAAGCCTGTCTTATGCTCAGCCATGCCTTTGGCAACTAAGGCAGATACATCGCCATGACTTAGTGCTTCAATGGTTTCTTCTGCTTCTACTAAAGCGTCAGCATTCTTTAACGCTTCACCCGCTAATACTCCTGCCCCTGCTCCCAAAGCGGCCGCACCAGGACCTCCTAGACTACCTATGCCGCCACCAGCAATCCCTCCAAGGGTTGGGTAGGTAGACCGAAACGAACATCCTGTCAGGCACATGAACATAAGTATTATAAAACCTCGCATTAAGGACCGTCAGGACTTGTCCACTCCTCGCCTGCTAGGATCGTAAGAATCTCGGAATGCGAGTATTGAGTTTTACCCTCTAGGAATGAAGGCGTGTCTCCCTCGAACTTTACGAAAGTTTTCGTGCCAGCAGGATCGACATTGTATCGCACTGTGTCGGCACTCGTTTCATTTACCTGGCTAAAGTCTACGGAAGATACTTCGTCCGCATTTATTATTACATATTTTCTATCGTTCATATTTAGTAGTAAGGGTTAGCTAGGAACATCATTTTCGAAGGTTGGACTATTTACTGTTACAAGATCAAGACCACCCGCAGAACCACTATTTGTTACAGTTGTTCCACTTCCTTCTTCCATACGATACCAATGAGTAGGATCCAGAGAATCTAGGTCTCCTGCTACTCCACTATTGTAGAGTGCCGAAATATTTGAACTTAAATCAGAAGCAAAAAATGCTACCTCATCAATATAAGAATCAGGTTCTGCGCCGAGTTTCCCATAAATCCAACCGTCAGTATCAAAAGTGTCTGTATAAGTTACAGTTCCATAACTAGACCCATTGACAAACAGTTCGTGAAGCCCTGAACCATCGTGCGTATATGCCACATGAACCCAATCGAGAAAATCAATTGCTGATGTAACAAATGATTGCATACGATACCCCGAATTAAAAATGACGACATTCCCTTCTCCTGATGAGTTATTTATAAGCCTGAAATAATCAGATCCATTGTGGTTAAACATGCTCGTATCGTCAGTATTTAAATTGTCATTCTTGTACCAAAAACTTATGGTCCACGGGTCTGTGCTTCCTAGTGTAATTTCAGTAGAAGCGTCAGGGTGACCATGACCATCCAACGGACCACGCAAAGCTTCGTTAGTAGCATCGAACTTTAAGCTGTAGGTGTTAACAAAACCACCACCAGGTACTGCGGATATAGCCGAGGCTCCGAAACTTGGTAATATAAAAGTCATCGGACTTAGGTTACTGTATCGCCTGCTAGAACAAAGGTGTCAGCTACTACTGCACAAATGCTTGCAACTCCATGCTGTCCCGCAATTTTCGTATGCGATTGGCGATTATTTATTGTTGTTGAACTTGCTGTGAATGTTACCTGCCCCGCTCCTTTTTGTACGACTGTGCAGTTAAAACCTACACCTAGTCCACTAGGAACAGTCAGTGTAATCGCTGACCCGTTATTAAGTACCACAACCTTGCCATTGTCTCCCGCTAAGAGCGTGTAGGCTGTTCCCGTTTGATCGTTAATTGAAGCGTCAAAGTCTTCGAGTTTGTTACCTCCTAAGTCAACCGTTCCGCTTGATACCGCAATCACATTTGTGTCGGCTGTTCCGACTGTCTTGGTGGCCGCATCTCCGAGTCCAAGGTTGGTGCGGGATGTTCCCGCATTTGCCACATCAGATAAATTGTTGCTTGCGACTAGGTCACCCTGTGGGGCAAGAGTCATTAAATTGGTAACGGTTACCTTTTTGGTGGTCGCGGTTCCTGCAACATCATCCACGATAGGTAAAACATCAGCACCTGCTGGAGATGCCAGATTTGAGAGTTCTGTAATTTTTTTATTAGCCATTTTATTATTCTGTTAAGATTGCTTCATTTAATTCTGTTCGTAAGACTTCATCAGTCTCGGTGGATAGGAAAGGTGGCATATCGTACTCGATGAAGTCTCCATTCTCAGTAATGATGAATCGCCCATTCTCTGTGCGCAGGACTCCGTCAGGACTAGGGACTCCACCTGATGTGAAGGGTCGCGGTGTACCTACGTTGAGATCGAGCGATAGCACTTTAAATGTTGTACGCTATTACTGCACCACTCGATAAAGTGACCGCAGATATGTTTCCGTAAATTGCTGTGTTTGCAGACAAAGTGGTATTATCCTGGGATGCTGTGATATCACTCAGGTTATCCACATTGCTTGTGATGCTGTCGATAACAGTGTCCTCAGTTGCCACGATAGCAAACCATCCATTACTGTTAGTCTTGGCGGCCGTGTCATTGATGTAGATCCCACCATTGAGTCCTAAACCTCTATATTCATTTGATGATGCCATAATATTTCTATGCTGTTGATACGGCAGTTGTGCCGTAGGTTATAAATTGTATTGGGTTTACTTGACCCTCTTGTCTTTCGAGCTTGTCCAACTCGCTTTGTAAAATTGATTCGGATTGCTGATAAATTACCTGTGCTTTGTCAGTCTGTCCCTCAGTAGATAAATAATCACCATATGCTCCTACTGTTGCGTACTCGCTAAATATGTATGGAAAGTCAGTCGCATCACTCGCAAACTCTGGATAGGGTGCGCGGTAATATACCCACACAGGAGATGTGGAACTGCGATCCGGCAGAATTGCTTCTCCATATACACTGTTTCCTGTGGCGTAGATGTTCTTAAATGCTTGATCACTTGTGGTCCCACTACCATAGGGATCATTTTCTGTGACCCTAAATATCTCGGATATAGTTGTACCAAAGTCTATATAAGTGAGCAGACTTGCTGTAGCAGTTGCTCCGCTTCCACTACCGCCTGTAAATGATATGGTAGGTGCAGATGTGAATCCTGTGCCATTGTTGGTCACCGCCACTCCGTTTACCTGTCCGTCTGAATTGATTGTGGCAGTTGCTGCTGCTGAACTTCCTCCACCACCTGTGAACACTACCGTAGGTGCAGATGTGTATCCACTTCCACCACTACCTACCTGTACACTTCTTACGCGAACATCAGGTATTACTTGGGATAAGCGGGATACGAAAGGCCAGCTTGTGCGATCCCAGGCTAATTTGCCAAAGCGATTAAAGCTTCGTACTGCCGCTGTGCTTTCAGCAGTAAGAAAACTGTCCACGCCAACCATACTCACTAAGTTGGTCAACATGGTGCTTACTGCTATCTGTCTCATGCGAAACTAGGTTTATCAAAACCTCCTTGAACGAAGGTCTTCTTTTTTAATGACTTTGCTTTGAATGCCGGATTGTCACGAAGCATCTCATTGACGAATTGCTTATCGCCCCAACATCCTGGCTTGAACTGTTCCCATCTGAAATATTCACGGGCAGGTATACTTGCCTTTAACTGTCCTAGACCGTCCACTTGATTGCCTTGTTCGTTCTCTTTCCCAACTTCAATCTCGCGCTTCTTAGCCTCGTACTTTTCAAGATCCACCTCGTAACGTAAGTGCTTCTCTAAGTTCTTCATGAATTGCGAACCATTGCCCTGGGCCTTGCTCCACTTCGGTATAAATATTTCTGACATTATAAATTGATGTGGAAAAGGGAGTGACCCGCTACGCAGATCACTCCCCAAATCCTAATTGCGATTAAGCAAATTGACCGAGGTCAACGATACGTAGACCGATCACTATTTTACCAGCAGTTGCTGATGCGATGGCAGCATCTGTGACTTCTAAGATGATAGAAGTTGCGGTGCTTGTTCCACCAACGGGTTGTGATTGTCCACCTGTGAAGGCATCTCCTGTATTAAACACGGGAGCGGACATTCCGTCCACATCAAGAGCATCGATGAACTCATCAGGATCTCCAGAGCTTGTTCCCACGTCAATGACTAGAGAGGTTGTACCTGCAAATGCTTCAGCTTCGTACACACCTGCCAACTCAACTGCACCACCTGCGGGTATAGTTGCGATGGTCAACTGTCCAGCGTTGCCAATTGTTTGAAGGTCTTCATAGGTAGCGGTGTACACATGCGTGAAACCTCTACCTGCTTCATTGTTTGATAATTCTGACATATCTTAATCTCCTTATGTTAAGTATTATTAATTAAAATATCCGTGAGCTTTTGGAGACAAGCAAGCAAGTCCAGCTACTACGTCTACGAAACCTCTGCGACCGCCACCTTGATTCTCAAGCTCGGTAACAGACTCAGCTTTTAAGGACATCATGGATACATACTCAGGATCGATTAAGAGTCCTGCGTCTGCGTCTACTGTGTCACTACCTGACGTCCTATTTATAAAGAGGCTAGGAGTCACGAAAACATTCCCAAAGTCACCCTCATAAATATTGACTGATAAGGTTATTTTCTTACTCTCAGCATCTTGATTGACAACATATGTTCCGTTGGTAGCTGCAAGCTGACGTGAGAAGTTACTGATCTCTTTCTTGAGGCTTGGGCCTGCAAGTAAGGTCAACTGTCCACCAGGCATTCCGTTAGCTTCGTAGAGTTCTTGAAGAACACTATTAAAGGTAGCTTCGGTTTGTGTACCTGTGGTGTCATTAGCAACATTCTGTGCAAAGGCAGGGATGTCGGAAGGTTGTCCACCAACTCCAAGCCATTTCAGCATACCACGTGTTTTGTAAGGCGCACCTGCTCCAGCGTCTGCTTGACGATCCTGTGCAGAACAGAATGCACTTTCAATTGAACGTTTTACGTTGCGTACGGCTTTGCTTTCCGCGTTTGCAAATTCCGATGAAATTCCTGCACTATCCACCATCTCTTGAATATCTGACACCATGAACGTATCACGAAATTTTTGTATATAATTTCCGATGCGCGCCCGGTCAGCAGATTGATTGGTGAAGCTCGAAACATCTTCTCCTTCTTCGATTCCAGAAAAATCGGGCGAGTTGAGGCGGTCAACCTGCATTTCAAAGAATGTTCCGGTTGCTTTTCCCTTTTTAATCATAGAAACGAACGGTGTCGCTTCTGGTTCTAGAACTGAAATAATCGAAGTTAAATCTTCACGATTTCCAGCAGTATTGTAAGTAGTGGCTTTAGCCATATCTATATCCTCCTTGTTGTTTTAAATTATTATTTTACGATTGCTCGCTTTAGTTTTATGTAATTCTGGTAGTCTGCTATATTGCCTGATTTCTCAAACTTGGCATGAGCCGCCTGTAGAGCTTTCTGATGTTTACTTCCCTCGGATCTTGGTTTACTCGCACCTGCTTCAGCACTTGCGACAGGAGCAGTTGGTTTCTTTAAGACCTTGGGTTGACTTGCACTTGCTTGCCGGGCTTGTATTGCCTTGTAACCTTCCACCATAAGTCCCAATGCAAAATTACTATTGGGTAGGTGATCGACTAAAGGTTTATACATTGGGCTTTGCTTCACCTGCATGAACATCTTGTAGTCATCACTTTCGCCATCACTTAGGAACTCGAAAGTTTGGACTGCTTGTTGGTCACTTGCTTGACGTTCCTTTATCCAGGCTTGTCGAGCAGGAGCATCTTTGCGAAGTATCTTTTTTGCATTCGCTTTGATTCTCCGAAGATCAGACTTCGTATAAGTCTTTTCCCCATCCTTGACCACAAACTCATTACCAGCGTCATCGTACTCAACTTCGTTTTCCATCCCTTCGTCTGCCCATTCAATGAGCGTGTTAAGGTTCTCAACTTCCTTGGTGAGTGCGTTGACATCTGTGACGTTATGCAGGGCATTATCCTTGAGGAATGCAGGTGCTTCGGCAGGCACGGGTGCTTGCTGAACTTGCTGCTGTAACTCTTGATTCTCAGCCAACAGTGCTTTCTTCTGTGCGGTTAGCTTTCCAAACCGCTTGATTGCAGAAGCATTTAACTGTTTAGCTAAGTTCTTAGCATCCTCCTCGGATAATGAATCCAAGTCTATTTTATATTTAGAAAGAACATCTGAAGGTTCTACGGGCGGTTCAGTTGATTCCTCATCTGATTCATCCGACTCTTCAGCAGACTGTGCCTCTGGTTCCTCTTCTTCCGCAGTTTCTTCAACGGTTTCAGGTTCCTCATCAGCAGTTTCAGTTTCCTCGGCTTGGCGGCTCTTCATCAGACTTGATGCTAGTTCTGCCATTGTGAGGTTACCTTCACTTTGCGTTAAACTATCCACAGAATTTTCGGAGGACTCTGAGACAACCTCTTCTTGTAATGTTTCCATAAGAGCAAGGCATAAATAGCCTAGTGTAGCAAAATGTAGCCTATTGTAGCTAGAAGGGCAATAAAAAAGCCCCCCGTGTTACCCCTAACACGGAGGGCTAGTGGGGTGTCACACACACATCCAAAGATTAAAGCTTATAGAAATTGTCTAGTTCTTCGTCTATTGCTTCAAGCTTGCCTGAAATATGAAAGTGTAAGTTTAAATTTTCAATGTTTGCTGGAGTCTGCAACGCACGAATGGTTTCTTCACGCATAGCTTCACGCAACTCAATATATCTTTTGAAGTTAGGATCGTTTTTAAGAACGGACAGCGCTCGGAATGCTTCCTCTTGATCGATCTCATGATTTGTTTTTCTTAGCTTCATTTAAAGTTTTCGTAAACTATGGATAGTGTGAAAAATAAAGTGTCTATGATGATGTTTCGCTCGATGAAGAACATGACCAGCAATACGATCCAATAGACTTCTCTTTGCAGATGGGACACATTACTTGCGTTTTTTCTTTGCAGTCTTGGCTGCTTTCTTAAATGCCTTGGCAGTTGGCGCGCCTTTTGATCCAGGCTTTCTCATCTTTTCACCACTACCTTTTTTTATACGCTTTCTTTTAGCGTGTATGTTTTTATATAGACTCATCTAACAGTTCCATGCTTTGCGTGACCAATAGTTGGCACTAAGTTTTGTATTCTTTCCTTTGATACCACCTGATCTCGCACAGTAGCTCTTCTTGCGCGCAGGTTGGCTTTTCTTAATACTTAAATTTGCGTCACCAAAGCGAATGGTCTTTTTCTTTCCACCCTCAGAAGCTAGGACTACAAACTTCTTCTTACCATAACCAGGCTCACCTTTGCGGATACGCCTTGGGCTATTTACTTTACTTGGTCTTCCGCTTGCCACACTTCTTCTTTTTCTTCTTAGGTGGTCTACCTACCTTAGTTCCGTATGTCCCTTTTCCCATTGGCATAATCTTATCCTCCTGTTGGTGCTGATCCTGTTTGCCCAAACTGTGTAGGGGCGGCCCCTAGTCTTCCAATCTGAGCGTTTTGTTTTTGCTGGATCTGCATATTTCTTTGTTGCATATAATTCTGAATACGCTCCTGTAATGCCGGATCTTGTTGTACCTTTTGTGCTACATCTGGTTGCTGTAACCACTGTTGAAACACTTGAAGTTTCATCTCATGGGCATCATTGGGTTTAACATTAGGAGGTACACCTGCATAGATTTCTGCAATGGTCTGTCTTTCTTCCTCCATTGCTTTTGCCTGTGCAGTCTCCTTGGGAAGTAAAATGCTTTCGGCTGCACCTGGCATGATCTGTCCAACTGCAATCTGTAGTAATCGCTCAGTGTCAAGCGTTCCATTCTTATCAAGCTGTGCGCCAAGTGATGCTATTGCATTTACCCGTTCGAGCATTTGCTCTGGGTCTTGAGTGGCAGCATCAAACTGCATATAAAAGTCAAAACGATCATTGGGATTACCCTTGGAATACTTCTGCATATCCTGCATTCCTGTGACTCTAAAGTATTCCTGATCAGGACCATACTGTTGGTAAAGTGAGTACACTTGATCAAGCACATGTTTGAGGTGGTGAAAGACTTTATCTATTACCTCCTGCTGTTTCATCTGTGCTTCCACAGGATTTACTCCAGGTGCGTTTCTACCAAAGTATCTATCTGCTTGCTCCTGTATATATCTGCGAAGTTCTACATTGGATACGGAACCTCTAGGAGTGGATGCAAATCTTACCTCGCCCGGTACGCGATAGGGTAACCTGACTCCAGGGCCATAGCGACTTGGTGCGCGACCAAGCGGGTGTTCCAAAGGTGGTAGAGTTGCAAGTGATTGTGAATCAACCCCTGCGTCTGTTTCCACTTTCAGTACTTGTTGCAACCCTTCAATGAGTTCTGGGTATGATCTCGATGAGTAAAGTTTCTTACTTGTTTTTTCTAATGTAGTTACGACAAATGGATACTTGCCATGTGCATAATCAAGTAATTGATGTTTGGCATAAAGATCAGATATATTGGCATGGTAAATTGTACAGTAGATGCCGGGGACATTATCCTCGTCCAATAGTCTTTGATAACAGTACACAATTCTAACAAGACTATCATCATCACTTCTAGTAAAATTATCATCCTCGCGGAGTTGGTAGATATTTTCATCCACATCCTCTCCCTGTCCAGCCAACTCAATGGCTGCATCCACGAACTCTTCTGACCATTTTTCGGTGCTAATTTTAGACCTTAATTGCTCAGGAGTCATCGAAACCACATGAAACATATACGGAGCTTCCTGTGGATCGATTGCATAACTAGGCCAAAACACATCCTCATCTGGGGCAAGGGCTTTGATCTTGGGTCTGCTTACCACTTGACGGGTCACAGGAACAGTGGTCTCACCATCCTTGCGCATCTCTTTGAGCATTCCCCTAGCTTTGGATTTACTAATGTTAAACTGTCCTTTAAGGGCCTCGCTTAACTCCTCATCCATGCTGCCATCCTGAATAGCTGTGGCAATCTGTGGCAGTGCCTGGGCAATCTCCTGTAAACTGATGGTCTGCTGTTGTTTTAATTCCTTATTCTCATACCAGCAGTAATGAACCATCATGCCTTTCTCAAAGAAATGATTCAGTCCAAGTTCAACTTCAGGGTAAAATTCATCCATCTTGGAATTAATTAACCATCGTAAAAAGTTACTTACCACATTTGCACGCTCCACATCATTTGATTCTGTGGGAGTGGCTACAATGTGCGCACGTCTTATCGCATTCATGCTCATTGCAATCCGGCAGGAAATCAATTCATCGCAAAGTCTTACCTGCTGATCACTTGCACCTTCCCAGGGGAATACCTCACCTGTGGAATTTAAAGAAGCATGTTTCTTAAAATCATCTGATTGCCCTGACCAATGACAATGGCGGGTATCATAATCTCTTTGCCTGCGGTCTAACCATTCACCTAAATCGCTTTGGGTACGTTTGTACGCTTCGGCCAAGTAAGCAATGTCAGGCTCTTTTGAGACATATAGTAATTCAGGATCTGCGGCAGACTGCATATGCGTAGCATAATGTAGCTACTTGTAGCCATTAGGGCAAGATCAATATCCACCACCACCTGTGGCTTGGATACTTCCGCTGGTCACATATTCAGGTCCACTGACCATGAAATATCTAATACAGTCAACCATATCCTTCCAATGCTCCTGACGGGAACTGCCTGTATATTCAAGCATTGAACTTATAAAGTTCTCACATCTATCAGACACAAAGATTTTTGGTCTATTGGACTCTGTCATTGGTTCCGTGTCATCCCATGCCAAAGCATCATTGATCTTGGCAATGCCAGCTTCCACATCCACACCGGGAGCAGGTCGCATGACAAAGTCCAAGTTTGCCATAGTATTAATAATGTTACTCTCTCCCTCTTTCTCGCGCACTGTGGCTGCCCCCATTCGAGGGTCAACGATTCGTTCAAAGATATCCTCTCCCTGTTCGAGATCCAAGAAGTGATCCCTATACTGTGTGTATCCCCATCCTAGTGGACGCTGTGCGGGTCCAGGTTTACCCACGCTCTTTCCCACTCCATTGACATGCGGTAATGCCCATGCTCCCATCGTACTGTCAGGGAACTCGCGGTATACATATATACTACCATCCTCTAAGACTCCGATCCATGTGGCTACCCAAGGTTTACTACCACCTGGGTCACATATAAAATACCTAGTACAGGGTACGGTAGCATCAGCAATGAAGGGGATTTTCTCATGGGGAATAACATTTGTGTCTCTTGAGAATTTAGGGAATCGCCCCTCCATTGCCTTGCTAGGAATCCCGTATAAACGGGCGAGTTTTACCTCTTGTGTTTGTTTCGAGTAGGTTCGGATCAGTTCGTTGTAATCAACAAAGGGACTCATCTCCGACCAAAAGTAATAAATTCTACAGTTAGGCCAATTTACAGATACCTGTTCAACAGGTAATTCACGGCCCATCAGTTCACTGTATCTAGTCTCCACAGTCTCCGCACCTTTCAACAGACTATTAATCAATGGTGTCCAACCCTGCAATGTCGTAAAAGTTAACAGCACCCGTCCGTGGTAATCAACTGTCCTACCACCTACCAATGTATCGAAAATTTGTTCAGGTGCTTCTTCATCCATATGAATACAGTGTGCTGACCATCCCTCAAATATTTGCGGATCTGCCTGATACTGCCTGTAGTTATTAAAGGATATTGTACTACCCCTCTCAGCACCTGGTGTGCAAGGTGGTAGGATTGCCTTGGCTGAGTTAAATCCATTCTTCTGTGTGTATTGCAGGGAATGACTCTCACTCTTCTTCTTTGCCCGTTTATACCTCATAGGAAGCGCCTCCCACACGTATCTTTGGCTATCACTCACGCTGCGCTCTTCTGAAACATGCAAAGAACGTATCTCTGCTTCTGGTATTGTCTGTGCTAAGTGGACAAGCATACGGGATGCGAAGGTGGTTTTGGAACTCCTGTTCCCTCCGAGACAAATGTGGATCTTATCATTCTTCCAATTATCCATCACCCTGCGCCACCCAGGAAGAGTCCAACCCCATTGGATTGGATCTTCCTTCTCACTGCCCGGTTGATCGAGCATTAAGCGACTAAGTGTCTCAGCGCGCTCCTGTGGTAGTGCATCAATCTGTTCTTCTGTCAGCGCACAGGCAAGCTCGCCCTTCTCATACTTTAAATCATTTATCCAAGGAATACCAAAGTGGGCATCTACCTCATCTGCGTAAGTGATCTTAGGCATTAAACTTTCTCAGTTTATCCTGATCCAACGCATAGCCGGGACCATGTCCAAGATCTATTTCATTCTCATCCTTGATTAAATCCTCTTTCTTTGCCCATCCTTTAAAGTCTAAAGTGTTCCCATTCACCACGCACAGAACATATATATCCACATCAGGATTTACTTTCTTGGTACTTAGCAATCTCGCTTTTCTGAGATCAGATGATTTTACGTCATAACGCTTTCCACTCTTCATCTTACCATCCGCAGAACCACTCCTTGGAGTTAGTCCTAAATCAGGGAAACAATTCATCTTCTTGGCAAATCCATACTCTGCCATAAAGCCCATAACATCCGCATCACTACCATCCTGGTCACCCATCTTGGCATCATAGACTCCGTTTCCACGGGCAATCAGACTGCGCATCCTACCTATTATCTGGCAGACTTGGATCTCATCTGGTTGAAGGGTAACAATCATCCTCTTGCCTGCATCTCCAACCCTACGATGATCGCCGTTTCGAGCGTGTCGCACGGGATTTCCTTTTCACCAATTGACCAGCCTTGCGTATCCGTTCCAATGTCTCTTGGCTTAATTCCAATGGTGGTGGACCCAGCTTTTTCAAGTCGTACTTCGGTAATTTTTGTACGGATTGTGGTATTGCTCGCCCGTAGTTTTTCCAAAAGTGCGGATTCCATCCCGGTGGTACTTTCACTTTGCATGACTCGCCTTTACCTCCATGACTTCACTCCACAGATCACAACTTCTTTTCTTTAATTCAAAACTCTCAGCCTCCAAGCCTTTGATCTGTTGCTTTAATTTCTCATTCTCCTTCTTGAGATGTAAATTCTCCTCCGATAATCGACCCACCCATTGGGGCCAACTCTCCACTTTCTTACCTGTTGGTGTGTAAATATTCATTCTGGTGTAAATTCTATGATGTCCTCATCCAACCATTCCTCGATTGCTTCCACTGCACAGGCAGATAACTCTTCAACATCAAGATCCGATTCATCAAACCATCGATTAAGGTCGGACTTAATCTCCACCTTGAACTGTTGCTTGGCCTCACTTTTTTTTGCGCTCATTTCTAAATATTAATTCTGTTTTAGACTTGGGTCTTTTCCTCTGAATGTCCGTGCGTGTGGTGTTGGGTGGGCAACCAGGTTCCCTTGCCCCCTCCTTCCAACGTAATTCACAGTTGGAATAAAACTCATCAAATCCACGGTTTGCATCCTCGGTAGATAATCCAATCGTGCTAAAGTATGATTTCCTCATTTATAAAAATAAGAACTGCACCTCACCTCCGAGTGTCGAGGTTGTACACGTAGGCAAGGGCTAACCACCTGAGATACAGTTCTAAAAGTCATTTGTTCATTTCCTTCCATAAAGTCTTCCATGCTAGTTCTGCGGTTTGGGGGACAACTCCATTCCCCAAGAGCCTAAGTCTGTCCACCCTGTGCTGAGTCCCATGAGTTGCTCCACCCAATTCGGATTGAGCTTCGGTGACCCGTGGTTCTTCCCACTCGTATTGCTCTTCTCCTGGTCTTGCAGGCCATTGTGTTTCTTCGCTTCCTCCGCTAGTATCTTGCCCCCCGTTCCAGGCTTGCGACTGCCGGGGTTCCCGGCTCGCGGTGTGGGCCAATTCATCTGATTCAAGTCTCTCCCCAAGCACTTCTGATTGCTCTCCTTCGCAGTTCTCGCTCCCTCGATGTGGTCGGAGGCTTGTGGAGTTGCCCAGTTCTTGTTTTGATAAATCATTCTGGGTAAAGTCACATCTCCTATCTTGCTCGGTGAGCATCCTGGAGTGTCTTTCCAATCCCTCGATCTTGGCGTTGGGTAGTTTCGCAAGGATGAACACTCGTTTCCTTTGGTGTGGCGAGCCAACTTCTTCCGCACTGAATATACCCCACGCGCATCTATAACCTTCTTCTTCCAAATCGGACAGGACTCGCCATAACCCCATCGTGGTGTGTCCTGCGACATTTTCCCAAAAGCACCAAACAGGTCTAATTGCCCTGACGTGCTTGAGGATGTATGGCCATAAGTGTCTTGGGTCTTTTTCTCCTTGTCGCTTCCCTGCTGAACTGAATGGCTGGCATGGATATCCTCCAATGAGTCCGTGTACTTTTCCACGAAACTCTGATGCAGGGAAGGTTTTAAGATCCGTCCAGATAGGGCAGTTAGCCATGAGTTTCTGTTCAATCTTCGCAACCAAGTTTGCTTGGACGAAGGTTTCGATCTCCACATTGCAGACTGTTCTAACATCCACGCCTGCTCGTCTAATGCCAAGTTCAAGCCCTCCGTATCCGGTACAAAAGCTGATAATGTTTTGGGTACTATCCACACAGTCTTCCCTTCCTGTCATACTCTCCGACCAAGCAATACATATCTCCATCCTCCTGCTTGACCTTCACAACACTACCCAATCCAAACTCTCCGGGCTTTGCACGGAACTTGCCATGACTACCATCACTAAATTCTATAAATCTAAGATATGGATTCTTGGGTAACATATATACCTTTGCACTCACTATACCCTCCATACTCTGGGCAATCATTCCCGCCTTGATCACTGCCCTCTCCTGCTGGGCAGTCTCAATCATCTCATCCACTTCCCCCAACTCCTGCTCAACTAACAACTCACTCTCCAACTCCTCCAATTTAGCCACCATCTTCTTAGAGAACCTCTTCAGACTAAATGCCATCCTCGCGGTACTCGCCTTTACTCCAAGCATCTTACCAAATGCACTCTTACTTATCCCATGTGCCTCCAATATCTTTCCCGCCCTTTCCGTGTCCATGTGTAGTCTATTGTAGTTTATGGATTGACCTGTCAATACTTTTGTGCAAAAAAATAACTTATGGGTAATAAAGCCACTGTAAAAGCTCTACGCAAAGACCTTAAAAACGATATCATTGATTCAGCCGCCAAGATAGCTATGAAAAAAGCAAGTGCCGCAGAGGAAACAAGAAAACTACAGGCCAAGGCAAATGATCCAACACGTAAGGAAAAAGATATACAAAACTACACCAGGCACTTTCTACGCTACCGTCTAGAAATGTCAGAGCAGGAATATCTAAATGCAGTGTCCAATAAACTATCTGCCATTGTCGGAGATAATCTAAACCTTATCCATGAAAAGCTGGATCAAATACCTCCACAGAACTTAGCCTACACTCTTTCCGTACTATTCGACAAACTCATGACCATTAACGGCAGACCCACAAACATAACAGCATCTGCCAATGTTAAACTAGGCTCCTCAGATATGACCCCGGATAAAGTACGGTCCATCCTAAAAGGTGCAAAGAAAGCTACCCAAGCTCTGCCCAAGGAAGCTTCGAGTGAAAAAGTCATCGAAGTAACGGATGAAACGTAAAGGTAACCTCTACGAACAAATCTTCTTTACAGAAGCACTATCCCGTAACCTAGAAGTCTTCACCCCACTAGGTGACTACCTACCCCAGGACTGCCTGGTCATGAATCAGGCGGGTAAGGTATTCAAAGTACAAATCAAAGGGACTAAGGATAAATCAAAGGACTCTAACCGTACGGGATTTGGCAGGTATATGATCACAACCTCTTCCGGGACTTCCAAGAAAGTAACCCTTGATTGTACCAAGATCGATGTCCTTGCCGCCTATATCGAAGATATTACCTCCTGGTACATCATTCCATGCCTGGAGGTGAACCAAGCACTTCGCATATCTCTTTATGGTAACAATCCCAACTCCAAGGCTAAGCATGAGAAGTACAAGGAAGCGTGGGATCTGTTTAAAAACACATAAGCCACCTGTACGGGATTCTGTACACTAACAACCACCAAGAATACCAGCACCAAAATAACAAACACTTGGGGCAAAAGGGAAAACGCAGAGGGAAAACGCAGAGGGAAAAAATTATGCGGGGTGGTTATGATAATACAGAATTAGCGCGGACGAACGCCAAGCCCCCTCCCCCCCCATGATTTGCTTTACAGGTGTAATGCAGAAGAATTAGCATGTGATTCCAAGTCAACTGCTATGCTTTAGTACTGATTACCAACACTTTACGCAAATGAATGCCAGAGTTTGCTAGTCAAATGCTAGGTTTCATGCGGTTTCGTGGTATCAATCGCAAGTCATTTTGCTTGGTTCGCATG
>UEXM01000776.1_pt1 | contig 31409 bp, 48 predicted proteins | sample 1796661 | NCBI WGS metagenome assembly UEXM01 (sample SAMEA4772469, study PRJEB27181) | metagenome
ATTTAATCTTATTGCTTCAGCATTACTTATAAATTGAACATCACCATTATTTGCTTTTTCAATAGTTTGTTTAGCTAAAGCAATAGCAATATTGGCGTCTACTATGGATTTAGGATCACCTAAAGCAAATAAAGATTCGGCCTTATCACTGTATTTGTTAACATCTAGTTCAATTTGCTGTCTGTTTTCTTCATGCTGTTTTTGACTCTGTTTGCTCATTAAGTTTAGAGAATTAGAAGCCAGCATTGCGCTTCCAATGTTTTCAATAATGTTTGCAAACTTAGGTACTGCCGTACCCTTTGCGTTTTCTATATAAGTGCCAAAGTCTGTCTTAAACTTAGCTACCCCATTAGAATCATTTTGATGAAGAATTGCTAATCGTTGCGCTTCTGCTTCAAAATCTTGTTCAGTTTGCGATACGTAACGACGTTCAATAATATCTTGATACGCTGTTCTTGCCTCAACTCCAAAGCCAGACGGAATGTTAAACGCTTCTGGCTCACCAGTAATAGGATCAATAGTTCTAATGTTGGCGGCAGATGCGGCCTGTGCTGTTTCTACACCCTTTTCTCTTGCTTCACGCTTTAACTCATTAAAAGATGACTCAATCATAGTGTCAGCTAGGCGACCGACACTTGCCCACTGCTCAGACAATCCTGTATCAGAGCGAATAACACCGATTGGCTTTGTTATGTTTTGTCTTTGTTGCCTAATAACCGCCATGATTCACCTAAGTTTTATAAATATGATAACGATAAATGCCAGATGCTAATGAACTAGCCGCGTTAAGATAAGATGTTCTTATTGCGTTCTTACCTTTGAATGATTCCATTTGCCCAAGGGTTCTGCTTTGTGATGCCTCTTGTAATGCACCAGACTCAATAGCAGAGATGTCGGAATAAGCTATTTCTTTTTGCCTATCCATAAATGCTTTCATAGATCTGTCTGAGGTGTCTCTATTTAGAAACGCTTGAAAAGATTGGTTAGCAGACTCAGCAGTTCTATATTGTTGCGTCCTAATATTAGCTCTTTCAAGACCAGCAATTTCTTGCTGTCTAGCTTGTTGCTCATATTGTTGTCTGTTAAATGCCGCCTCAGCTTTAAGAGCCTTGCCTCTTTGGATATTTGAGTACATTGAAAGGCCAGTAGCGGCTATCTGAATACCTAGTGGAATAGCCATTAGAACGATACCTCTGCTATAATGCCATTAACTTGCAATGATAATGGTGCTGTTTGTTTAATTGTAACTACTGGATCTTTGCTATAACCCAATAATCTAAATTCTTCTTTGCCAGTAACAGGCGTTCTTGAAAGACTAAAATCATCTGTTACCTGACGAATAACTAGATTCTTATCATTAATCGACACAGACAAGGTATCTAATAGATCTACCACTACCCTGTTAACAGAGCGAGGTTCGCCTGTGAGTGGCCCTCCTGCTATCTGAGCATCAATCGGTAGTGTTTGTGCCTCAACATTGAAGTCATAGCCAATTTCGGCATTTGTTATTTCTTGTATAGCAGACACATCTACATTGCCACTAGCAACAGTAAACTCGCCAAGGTAATCAGTATCATTAACAACCTTTACCTTTGCCCCATTAGCAAAGTGACTAGACACATCAAACACACCAGCAGTGCCAACAAACTTATCAGAGAAGTCCATATTCATAGCAGAGTTAAACTCCATAAGAATAAACTTCTCAGTGCCAGCACCTAGATCAAATCTGCCTACACAGAACACTCTATCATCTACTGTGCAAACAGAATCAAATCTTCCATTAGTAGTCCATTGCGACCATCCTGCACGTTGCTCTGCTCTGTTAGATGTAAAGACAGCTATTGTGCCATCAAGGTTTAATACAAAGGCATATGACTCAGGACGATTAATAGCTCCTCTAAGGATGCACATTTGTACAGGCGAGTTGATTAAGTGCGGTGATAAAACAGATATACCAGTAGCTACATAAGCCGCTTCTGAATCTGAAAATATGTACTCGCGCACAACAGATCCAGTTTTTTGCACATAGATTGTTGCGCCATCGAATGACTCTGGACGCACGAAGTTACTACCAAAAGGAGTTTGTCTGCGTATCTGTGCGTTTGTTGGCGTGATAGCCTTCTCAGTAAATGAAGGTATGTACATTTCTGATGTGGTTGTAAATATCTGTAGATCACGATTAGAGGTTAAATGGCGTATAGTATTAATCTCACCAATAGCCGCAGTCAGATCAATGGCATCACCATCTTCTGCATCACCTACATCGAAGTCAAAGTATGATGCTGGTTTGCTAGCCCATATACCATCAGGTTGTGCAACAGAACCAGCTAGCCACAATCTGTTTTCGTGTAGCGTTACAGCCGCAGGAAAGCCGCGTAGTGTGCTATATGATTGCTCACCCCATTCTGTAGTGGTGGCATGTGTTTTAATTTTAGGTGAACCGCCACCAATAGTAGAAGCATTAGCATTAGCACCAGCAGTTACAACAATTACATTTTCATCAATAACTTCTTGCACAGCTTCAGTGCCATTGATTTGATTTGCGGCTATGCCTCCTACACCACCAGCCTCACTAATAACTATGCTATCATTTACAGCCAAGCCATGAAGCGGGAATGTAATGCGTATATTTGCACTCCCATCAGTTGTTTCTATAGCGTCTGTAGCAAGTTTGACTTCTAACTTGTCAGTTACGTTACCAGTTGCTTGTGTTGCTGACTGGACAGAAGTGATTATAATTTCATTTTCATGGTAACGAAGTGTTACCCCAATGTGTTTTGAATCAGCATAGTTACCACCAGATTGACTTCCTGTTATATCAAAGTAAGCCGCACTTGTAGTTAGAGTAATACCATTACCATTATCAGCAGAAGGATCTAAGGTCATGCCTACTGGCTGAAATGAATAGAATGGTTGATGTACCTTGAACCCATCTGGACTTTCATCAAATGTAAGTGTTTCTAATTGGAATGTTGTAAGGCTGGTTCTGACAAGTTTGCGTGTCATAAAGGTTTGATGCGCTATGAACATAACATCGCCAGCTTGTGCGTATGTTAGTTCAGAAACAATCAGATCGCTAAATGGTATAGCCGCAGATGATGTATCGGCTGTTAATGTTTGAACCAAAGATATTGCGCCTGTTGTTGGGCTTATCTGAAATACTCTTATCTTGGCGTTTTCAAGACTTACTATATATCTTTCATCATCAGAAAAGATAAACGGCACAACTCGTACTTGTTGTTTTGTGCCGCCAGTAAAATCAGTAACAGCTAATCTGGTCGTATCAGAAGATGTAACTGTCAGGTTTTCAGTAGGATTTACAGGGGTATCTCTAGTTACAGTTACTACTGCCGCAGATGGATTAGCTACAGTAAATCCAGTTACTGCATTAAGAGCAGTAAAAATGTTATCAGCAGTTGTGTTATTGCTTTCATTTGCCCTAACAAAATGAGTGTTACCAGAAGCAGATGAAGGGCTTTCTCCACTAGAAGCCTCGAACTCTAGTGTAATTTTATCACTGCCAGTAAACAAAACTAAAGTAGAGCCAGTAGCAATGTTAGCATAATCACTAACTGTTATTGTGCATGTTGTTGCTTCAACAGCAGTGTCATACTCATAGATTTTTTCTGTACCAAATCTTTTAAGTAATCCACCTTCATTGCGTAAGAAGAAGTTTTCTACCTTCTTAGCAGAGTTATTGTAGATAGGTGTATCCGTCCTTGACACCAAAGACGGACTGACTTCTCCAAACTGAAAGTTGCTAATAGGTACGCGAATACGAGCCATTAACTTCGCCTTTCAGTAATAAACCTCGATGTTGGGATACTGCGTGTTGTCTGTTGTTGCGAATCAAGGCTTCTAGCCTTTGCCATAGTTTGTGTGCCAGCAGATTGCATAAGTTGTGCAAGGCTAGCATCTCTTGCAATAGATGTGGCAAAGATATTGGCAAGCGCATATTCAACAGCAATGACAAAGTATGAAGGCCAGTTTTCTTCATTTGCCCTAAATGTGTAATCAATTATTAAACTATCGCTAGTTGTTGTGTCGCTAAATACTTTGTCACCATAAATCTGGTAATCAATTAAGTTGTCATTAATTGTAACTGAGTGAACCATTAAGGTGTCATTGGGTAGCTGATGCGCACGATCATAACGACCAGTTGGTGCATCTGTTAGTAAATTCATTACTGCCTGATTGGTGGCAAATCTCCACCTTGTATTTACTAATGATGCTCTAGCTACATCTTCATACATATTAACAGCCACAAGTGCTTCTGTACTACCTTCATCAAATGAAGTGATTGGGTTTGCTCCAATAAGGATCAAAGCCCTAGAACAAATATCAATAGCTGAATCGGCGGTTGTACTGGTAACTGTCATGTATAGCGAGGGGGGCCGAAGCCCCCCACTCCTTTAGTCTGAGTCTGTTTCAGCGATAGCTGTACCATCAGATACATCTACTACTGTGCCAGTATTTGACAAAACACTTACAAAACTTGTTGTAGGAGTGTTTGTGTCAGCCACAATTATAACATCTCTAATAGCTAGCATATTTGCCGCATCGTTAAAATAACCAGCAGAGTTAACAGCCGCAATAGCGTCTGTAGTTGTGTAAGCCCACAAGTTAATGTTTGATGCACCAGCTAACCGAGATAATCCTGTAGCACTAAAAGCCATTTCAATATCTCCTATTAGTTGTTGTCTAAGACTTCATAGATACCGTTGTCATCAATAACAACAGCACCCATTGACATCATGGAAGTTCCAAGGTGTGAGACACGCTCTGGAACATAATTCAACTCAGTGGTAACGTCAGCACCAACACCCAGACCCACAGAAGATGTGTGGTATGCCATGTTTTTACCAGCAGTTACGGCTGATGTTGAAAAGATCTTGAAGCCCAAGAACTCTTTCATGCTCATGCCGCCAGCGTAAGGTAGATTCTGCTCACCTACAAAGTCGCTAGAAGCAAACTCTGTAATAGCAAACAGGTCAGCATAACCTTTCGGGTGCATAGCAAGATAGCGTCCACCGTCCTCTGGAATATTAGCAGAGCCGAATGTCTCAAACAAAGACAGCAGATCAGCTTTTTCCAAAGCAGAACTTGTGTCGTGGATCTGAGTTGAGTTTGCACCAGCATCCATAGCTGTAATCAAAATCTCATCAGTCTTACGACCAAGTGCGGCGGCGGCAGATTTAGCTACAGCCTGACGCTCATCAATGTTTGTCTTGAGTTCATCTAGCTTGTCGATGTACTCGGCGGCGTAGAAGTCAGCCATTGTTGCTTCTACTGTGGTATGGGCTAGTTCCATAGGAGTTACCAAACCGTTGCGTGATTTAGTTGAAGCAGAGCCAGTGCCGATCTTTTGGAATCGAACTACTGAACCACTCACATTACTTACTGTACGCACTGTGTTCCGCAATTTAGAACCCATGCGCTGATAAGCCATGTGAACCTCTGATTCAAACTGTTTAATAAAGGCGGTATCTATTGAGTTCGCCATTTTACAGTCCTTCTCTTTAAGGTTGTTGAGTTACAGTTTTGCGGTTATCTGTGTGGCATCCTCAACGCGAGTATCCTTGCGGGTCGCTCAGTGCATTACAGGCCGTGTTAATTCAGCAATAACATCTTTATGTTTCTCTCTGCAACGCACAAAACGCATCATAGTGTGACCGCATATATCATACGTCACATCATCAAAGGTAAATCCGCACCAGCTTAACCACATAATTGTTTCATGATGATCGGCTGGAACGTAGTTTTCTATGTACTCATAATCACTGTGCAGTAGTTCTATTGCATCAGCACACCCTCTAAGGAATGGCCTAAAGTTATTAGTGATGCTGTTAGTGCCAAGCATCCATATCCTTGCGCTAGATTGATCTAGTGGTACAGAGCCACACATAGCGATAGGAGCGTCATCAAATTTTATTGTGTATGTTTTTGCGCCGTGTATAGCCAAAGGCTCTGTAAGAGCTTCTAGCGGCCTTAAGCCGTATATCAAGCACTCTCTTAGATCATGCAGTCGTAAGTCGTCTGCTATTGCTTCTGCATGATAGGGTAGGCTTTTGCTCAACGAGAGCCTACCAACTCGGATTAGATCCCTAGCCATAGATTTTCTTAAAACCTGATTCTACTTGGCTGACAAAGTGTGCGTCACGCCTAGCAGGATCATGATACCGTGGGTCTAACATCATTGCTTTAAGTTCAGCTTCACTAGTTTGCATAGCTGTTTCACCGCTACCAGCAGGACCAGACTGCTTAACTTGCTCCATGATATGCTCAAGAGCCATAATGCCATCAGCAGTTTCACACATACGCTCTATCGCTGTTATGTGTTCTTCTGGAAAAAACTGATTAGCAAACAAACTAGCCGCTTCTGTTCTTGCAGAAGCATTGTCACCAAGCCTTGCAGTCTCAGCTTCAAAGTCAGGAACATCAGAGTTCAAAGCATCCATGTACATTTGTATGCCTTCTTGAAACTCCTCTTGGCTGTAGCCGTTTTCATATGATTGATTAGCCCACCAGTTAAGCAACTCATTGCCTTCTGTCTGAGTTTCATCAAAACCTTCTGGCAACTGATAGTCACCTACCTCTGCTGGACGATTAGCAAATGCTTCTTCTTGGATTTCTTTCATCCAAGCATCTCTAGCTTCTACATCCTTTTGACCTAGCTTGCCTTCAAGTGATGAGTATGCTGTAGCCAGATCTTCTGCGGTCTTAAACTTTTCTGGCAACCACTCAGGACGCTCTGATTCCGTTTGCAATAACGGATCGCCGCCCTCAGTAACAACATCACTTTCCTGTGGTGCTTCTACTTGCGCTTCTTCATTCATCGTTTTTTGCCCTATGTGCGTGACGGATGCGTGATTCAATGAGGCCAACGATATATCGCTGACCTTCCATATGGCGCAGTTCCGCATCGGAAACCCCTGCACCATGAACTTGTTCTATTGTGATTGATCTTAGATAGCGTAAGACTTCTGCGCCAGTATCAGTGCTAAACAGACTAGCTAGGTTCAAGCTAATCTTAACATCTTCTTCTTTCTTACGCTGATAGCCATCAAGTCCTAGATATGCGTTATTGTTGCGTACCAATTATCTGTTCCTCTTGAGGTTGAGACATTTGTTGCTGTTGCATCGCTTGTGCCATAGCCACCATTTGTCTGCGTTCCTCAAGGTCGCGGATCAGTGTATCAGGGACGCCAAACTTCTTTGCTAAGTAAGCGGCGGTATCTTCTGAATTAATAAGTAGATTCATTACCTCTGGACCAAAACTGCCCTGCACAAGCTCAAGCCAACGAGCAACGGAGGATATATCTTGATTGGCCTGTGCCTGTGCAAGAGGTGATACTGAACGTACTTTTACTTCACGACCATTAATAGTCGGAAGATCAATTCGCCCCTGCTTCTTTAGAATGTACACCACCCTTTGAAGAACAGGCTGAACAAGTTCTGCTTGTAGTCTGCCAAAGGCAGAACCAATACGCCGAGATAAATCTGACATACGCTCTGCAACCTCTGTAGCAGAAGCAGGAGTACGATCAGGATTACCAAGCATATCATTGTATAGCGCACGTTTAATATTCAAGCGCATGTCTGAAAGAACAAGGTTAGCTACATCAAACGAACCAGCCGCACGAATAGGCTCAAGACCGCGTGATCCAGTAGCTTTTGGTATAACCGTTCCCGGAACCAAGTTAATTGTATCTGGGTTAACTACTCCGTCATCTTCCATTTGGTATATACCTGAGATAGCCATTTGCGCGTTTTCAAGTATAAGTTCAATCGTAAGATTTGTAGTCTTAATAGCACTAAGCGCATTGATGAGAGGACCCCGCCCATAGACTTCGCCGCTACATTTTGACCAACGGAAGCAAACAAAAGGATTTGACCCAACACCTCGGTACTTCTCCTCTTTAACAATTTCTTTGGTATCACATTCGATAGCATAGAAAAGGTAGGCATCTTCGTTTTTAACTGTGTAATCCTTACAAACGATTTCAAGTATCTTAATGCGTTCATCAGGATAGTTGTTAATCTTGCTAGTAAGTTTGTCACTAATCTTTGCCTTTGGATACATAATTTCAATGTCAGATGCGCGAACTTGTCTTTCTCTATATACATGATCGATCTTGTCATCAGGACCAGAATCAAGAACAACATGCGGTAACGGTATAGCAGAGAACACTATAGGATTGATTGCATCGCCTTCTGCAACGCTTAACACGCCAGTACCAACAGCCAGATCCATGAATGACTCATGCACTTCCTGACCAAAGTTTGAGTTCTGTATTACTTCAAACACATACTCTGTGACTTCATCTAAGTCGTTATCAACGCTTTCGCGTGAGTCAGGTGGCACTTCACTGCCAGATGTAAAGTCTGCCCAACGTGCAAAGTTAGGCACAAGACCCTGTTGTAAGCGGGATGCAAACTCTTGCACACCAACAACAGCAGTCTCATCAAAGATCTTATCATCCCTGCGCTGACCAATCGTTTCATAATAGAACGACTCGCGCTGTGGAAGCGCATACTCATAACACTCCTCAAAAAGTGGTACAAAGTTTTCACGCATAGATTTAGCTTTTTCGTATTTTTTCAAATACATAGCGGCAACTTTATCGTTGCCACCACCAGATCCACCAAAGGATGATGTGTCTGTATATGTTATCATTGATTAAACCTGTTATAAAATCCAACGCCACCACCAGATCCACTTATTAAAGATCTGCGTCCTGACCCTTTACGCATACTTTTCACAGTTTCTTCAAGAGCCTCTTGCTTTGCACCCTTCTTTTCTTCAAGTGCTTTAGCTCTATCAGCTTCTTGCTGTGCCTTAATAGCAGGATCTACTGAGGGCGTTTTAGGTCCACGACCTACACACATGGCTATCTCCTTTATAACTATCTATTCCTAACCACAATTTATTGCAGTCTGCAACTCACAAATTACATTCTAGCCCACAAACCATGCCGTTTGGTTTGCTTTGGCTTCCTAGCAAAGACATCATACTCTGCCTTAGCATTAAAAGCCTTGGCTTGTTTTTGACCAGATATTAACTGTCTGCCCTCACCAGCACCCAGCATTAGATACTGTAGAGCATCGTGGATGTGTGAATACATATTCTTGTCAGGCTTATCATCAAACCTTTCACCAGATACTTGCATACGCTTGTATCCATAGCCACCCTCAAAGCCTTTGATAAGTGTTGGACAACGCCGATCAATCATAAATGCTGGCTTGCCCTCGACCATTTTGTTTAGGTTGCTTGATACAGCTTCAAGTCTAAGGTCAACAGAATTGCTATGAGTTGGATTTGCTCTTAGGCCAGCACCCCTAAGTATTTGAAAAGGTGTGCTTTCATCGGTTTGTGCGCGGAAGTCACCAGCAGGATCGCCATAGATATGCACATCATTTAGAACAGCAAACCTAGTTGCTATTTCTTGGCGCAGTAATTCAGCAAACCTAACAATGCCCATATCAATTGCCACAATCTCTGACTGTATTAGCCATCTGCCTCTTACCTTCTGACCAAAGACAGCCGCAGGGGTAAGCCCAAAGTCAATGCCCACATACAAAGGCACACCATCTGCAACTGGTATTTCTTCTTTAGCTATGTGCGTATCTGCAACAAACATAGGATATACAGGCTTTCCTTCTTGGATTGTACCAAGTCTATTCATTACATAGACATCAATCCAGCTTTTTGTCTTACCGCGTATAAGATTAGAATAATATGTCTTGAGCATGTTCTCTTTATTTTCAGCACTTTTATTTGGAAGATATTCTAACACGCCGCCATTATCGTCTGTCTTTTCTATCATGGCCTCTGGTTGCACATAGAAAGACCAGTTATCAGGCTTGACCAACATCTTAGCTTGCTCTTGAGGTATATGGTCAGGGATAGGAACTTCACCCGACATAATAGGCCACCAGTGATCTTCTTCGGGTGCGTTGGTGTCAGCTATCACACCAGACCAAGTAGGACCACCATCACGCATAGAAGGGAAACGCCCAACACGCATAGTACACGCATCAATAATTGATTTGGGTATCTCCCTAGCCTCGTTGATCCAGATGCCAGTAAGCTCAAGGGACAATAGCTTCTTGACATCTTCTGGTCGGTCAAGGGCTAGGAAGATTACTTCAAGCTCCAAGTCAGCTTGTTTTATCCAATGAGTGTAAGGCACAGACCATAAGAACTTTCCCCAATCATCTTCGGGAAACCAATCAAGCCATGTCTTGATCGTAGTTGTTCTTAGCTGTGGGTTAGTATTACGAATGATTGCCCACCTACTACGGCGCACACCATCCTTATTTCGTTCTTGTTGTAAGGCTCTGCGGAATACTTCAACGCAACAGCCAACTGATTTACCCGATCCAACAGGACCGCGTATGCCACGAAAGAACGATTCGTTCTTCATAAAGGCTTTCAAGACTTCGCCATCAGGCTTGTACTTAAAGCTGGTCAACCTTGTGATCCTTACCAAACTTAATCATTCGTTCTACAATCTCAGGACCGATGGTTGCGATAACCTTGTCAGCCTCTAAGTCGGTGCAGAACTCTTTAGGATGATATGCTAGATGTACTTTTTTAACAACACGCCTTAGAACTTCACGTTCTTCAGCCTTGATAGTGTGCATGAAACTCATCTGTATCGTGCCGCTTTCTTTGCGACATCCTTTGGTTGCTTGGCGAATTGCTTACCTTTTCGTATCGCCGCCCGCTTCGCTCTTGTGGTGCGTTGATACTCTGAGTCACTCATTGCTTCAATAGCTTTGCTTGGAAGGTAACGCTCACCAGTAGCCTTACTGCCTTGGGTGCTAGGCTTGCCAGACTTGGTACGCCACTTTTGCTTAGTCCAAGCGCGTAATGATTTCTGCGGTGCTTTCATTATGTATTATTTACCAACTTGTTTTTGAGCCGCAGAATGAGATTTGGTAAATGAACTACCTTTGCCCATCAAGTCTTTCATTAGCTTCATATGTTTTGGTGTATGATGCTTTGAATGGCGTAGTAATGCTTTTTTCTGTGACTTGGTTAATTTGTCCATAATTAATAACCTTTGCCACCCTTACCTTTTTTCTTTGAAGGCATGTTACTTTCCTTTCGATTGTTAAGATGTATATCCACCACCAGCTTTCTTATACAGCATTGCTAGCCTTTGGGCTTTTCTTGCTGACCACTGACCGCTTGCCCCGCCCTTTGCTTCTCGCTTTACTCGGTTGAACAGGCTTTTCCTCATTTTGGGCTTCGTGTAGTTCCCCGCTTCGTTGACCGCCATCTTGTTTCTCCATAGGTATTACTCGGCGTGAGTCTGGCATATAGGTTGCGCCAGAAAGAATACGTCCATCAGGCATCTTAATAGTCGGTCCTTCATAGGGAGTGCCATCTGTAAATGTGTACTTCATGATTGCTTCATCTTTGATTTAATAATTTTTTGTTGAAGTGCCTTTGGCAAAGAAGCTTGTTGCTTAGTCAGCAATGACTTTGCCGCTTTCTTAGCTTTCTTTTTGCCTTCTGATGTATAGGCATATTTCTTTCCCATTACATTTGGCATTACACTACTCCTTAAGAATTAAATTCTGCAAGTTCACGAGTCATATCATCTTGCATAATTTTTTTAATTGATTTAGCCGCATCTCTTGCTGACATGCCGCCTTTAACCATTTGGTCAAATTTGTTTTTATACAAACTACGAGGGAATGGTGATGCACTAGGATCACGAGAGCCGCCAGTTTTTTTAAGTAAACTCTGTTTGTTTGGTGGAGTTTTCATCTTTTTCATTATGCTTTTCCTTTCTTAGCTTTCATTTTGCCCTCTGGTGTGTAGGCGTATTTCTTTCCTGCTACGTTTGGCATCTAACTACCCCTCATCATTTTGAAATATTTAATTGCGGCACGTTTAATTGCTTTCTGATAAGAGTTAGGATCATCATCACCGCCAAGCATGCCACCCAAAGCTTCTCCATACTTTGCATTATCTGTTATATTTTCAGCAACATCGTCAGGAAGTAGGTCAATAAGGCCAACCTTAGTAAGCTTTGGCTTAGAAGATGGTTCTTTCTTTTTGATTTCAGAAAGCACATCTTTTTTTACTTTCATTAATGAAACACCTTTTTGCATTATGCTTTTCCTTTCTTAGCTTTGTTTCTGCGTGATATAGCCGCGCCGATACGTTTGGCCTCTGCTTTGCTACCAGCACCCCAAGCCCTTAAGCTAAGAAGAAGTCTGGTTGGTCTGCCTTTCTCGTCCTTCTCAGGACCTCTCATACCGCCCATGCGTTGCAGAAAAGACGCCCTGCGTGGGTTGTCACCTGACTTAACAGGGGCTTTTAAAGTGCCGCCCTTGTAAGAGTCACGCCCCGCTTGATTCAATCCACCTTTAGGATTCTTTCCTGCCTTGCGTGTCCATGCTGGGGTTTTCATTAACCAAGCCCTCGTTTACCAAGGCTTCTAAGATTAACCAGTGAACGGCGTGTGCCAAAAGCTACACCGCGTCTGCCTTTACCACGCCCAGCCTTAGTGCTTCTGCCACTACTTGCAGAAGGCAAAACCTCATCAGGCTCATCCTCTATCTTAGGCTCGGAAGGCATAGGGTCATCTTTGTTTTCCTCAGGATCAGCAAAAGGATTTAAACTAGGGCGTCCAGAATAAGTGGTAGTTCCATCTTTCTTCGTTACAACCCCACCTATGCCGCCTCTAGGGTCATTAACGATACTTGTATTATACTCAACCCTGCCATCTGCGCCAATAGTGGGCCTGTCTGTTGCAAGGTTAGTGAGCAAGTTCATGGCAGAAGCCCTACCAATAGAAGTCAATCCTACACCAGCAGGAGTAGGGATAGGACTTAAACTATTGCCAACCCTAGCTCTGCGAGAAAGATCGCCAAGAGTGGCAACATTAACATCAGTACGCCCAGCTATGTTAGCCGCCGCAGTATCACGATCAACAGTAGGCAATGTTCCAACAGTAGCTAGTACATCACTAGGGCTTACACCAGTCTTTCTAGCAAGCTCACCAGACTTAGGTGATGTTTTTCTTATGCTAGCCTCTGTCTTTACACCACCGTCAGGCGTAGAAACAGGAGTGTACTTTACGCCAACCTCTGCTTTCTTTTCTGCCGCTATCTTCTTGTCAGCTAAAACCTTGGCTCTGTTAGCCTCTGCTCTTTCCTTATTACGCTTTGCTATAGCCGCCTGTTTAGCTTCCTCAGCTTTTCTTGCAGTAGCGCGGCGTTGCTCCTCTGATACTCTGTCACGGCGATCCTGTTCATCCCTTTGACGCTGTTCTTCCGCTTCCCTATACGCACGATCCCTATTTCTTCTTGCATCCTCATTAGGATTGTTGTCGTTGCCGCCACCGCCGCCGCCACCACCAGAACCCATATCAAGTCTCCTTTAACTTAAACCAGCCTAACTTGCCTGTTTCTGTACGAAGCCAGTAAGCATCACGATAACCCAAGCCACTAAACAAACCAATAAGCCCCTTAAATGATCTGGCAATCTCAACCTTACCACCTAAACAAATAAAATCCACTAACCAAACAGTATCACCACCACCAGCAAACCAATCAGATTCAAACCTTCTGGTGGCTAAATATTTTTCCACCTGATCCGCACTAGGAAAACCCCAAGTAGCCAATACACCATCCTCTATCAAACACTGCCCTAAACTAATAGGACGAGCAACGTACAATTCTAACTCTTTATCACCCCACCAACTGTGATAAGGACTACTCTGTACTAATTGCTGTATCGTGCTTTTTTTAACTATCATGTGAGTGAGGGACTACGTGACAGTGACAACCGCCAACTTTTGGGCCACCCCCCTCTGTTAACACTTGTCCTCCACAGCAAAAGCCATGCGAGGCGACAGGCGGGCTACCATTTAGCCTGTCTCGCCAATAAAGCATCGCGTAGCGATTCGTCCTGCCACCACTAGCCAAGATCAATGCTCACCTTTATACTGCCAGCATGTAGGTGCATGTGCTTATCTGGTGCTTTGAAGCCAGCCCTGTCCAGAATATCCTTGCTAGCTTCTAGCTGAACGTACTCACTCTTGGCACCTTTAGCTAGGTTCAGCATCTTGCTAGCGGCTAGAGTAGCACTCAATCCCATTTGCTCACCTATCGCTTGCATCATGTACGCTTGCACATGCGGGAGCTTGAGAGTCTTCTGTGCTGTCACTCTTCCTGCATCACCCTTTGCGTAGCCAGCAATCTCAGCGGCATCTTTTATGGTACAGCCTCTTGCTACTAATGTATCCACCAAAGCAGTCTGTTTATCGGTTAACTTAACTACACTTGTCATCTGCCCCCCCTTGTGTTCCCCCCCACTTTCATACCTTTCTGAACAGCTTGTCAACGCACAAAACGACAACAACGACAACAAACCTATCCGAAAGCCCAAAGCTCTTTGCTCACGTCTTTACCTACAGAGTTAGTGCGTCCTTACTGTGTCTCCGTTGACACCATTTGACCTGTCAAGCAACTGTCCTCGCCAAACCCCATCATCCAAATCATAACTGCCATCCAAACCCTCGCTGGTCGCTCGTAGCAAGCCTCGCCCATTAGTGATCGCCAAGACCAATCCTTGCTTATCATGCCCTATCGGGCAAAAGGATTGGGGCGATACATCTAATGCCGCCCGAGCCTGACTTGCTTTTGGATCACAGCCATGATTGTGGTGTGGGGCATAAGGCGAGGGCAGTTCCTCGTCAGTTACAAATGGAGTCAACTATGACAAAGCAAGTACACACTAACTCTTTCGCTAAAGACATCACAAAGCTCTTTGCTCTTTCAGACAGGACTACAAATTCAACATTACAGTATTTCACTAACAAGATCATCAAGGACATCAAGTGGAACACAAATAACAAATTGACTAAGATACAGAACATGGAAGATGAATGTTTCTGCCTTTACATCGAACACAAAGAACACGGTGTCGTCCTAGATAATGACAGAATCTTACAGCTACAAAATGACATCGAATGGAATCAGCATCAGATCAAAGTCAATGACGATCTTGAACATTACTTCCAGACAGCATCCGAGCAACTCTTTCCAAAGGTACACGCCGATAGTAAGGCAGTCGCAGGATCGGTTGACAAATTGGAGGATAGATACCAAGCTATGAAGAGTGCTAATAAGTAGCACCTTTCTCTCCCTACTGCCTCGGTGCTTCGGCATCGGGGCTTTTTTTATGGCTATATTTCACGCCGCCGCAGGGCAAACACCCAACATTATTAGTTGCAGTCTGCAATCAACTGTTATACACTGCAAGTACGCAGTGAAATTGAGGAAAAAATGTCAAACTTTCTTATCGGACTAGGCATATTTGCAATGGTATTCGGCACATCAATGGCTGAACCAATGTCAACCAACGTATTCCTGATGCAAATAGGATTAATATTTGGCGGCATTTCGCTTGCCATATACGGCGGTATCATCCGCAAATAAATCGTTCAAAAAAGGAGAACCACTATGAATGATATGACAACAGTACAGATCATCGAAAACGAATGGTCATTCCCAGTAGAGACACGCAACTTACTTGTGAAAAACGGTACGTTTATATCTGAATCAATACCAGTACCAGAATCAATGGCTCGTTGTATTGTACGCACTGATACAAGTGAAGTGCTTGGTGTTCATGGCTCTAAGTACAAAGCAATCAAGCATGATGATGTAGTTAACTCTGTGCTTGATGCCGTAAAGCAATCGTCTGTATCTAATGATTACGAAACAAAAATCGAAATCTTTGACAACGGTGCTAAGCTACGCGGCACGATAGATTTCAATGATCTGACTATCGAACCAGCAGTAGGTGACTACGTAAAGTTCCGCGTTCAGTTCTTCAACTCATATGATAGTAGCTGGGCGTTTCAACAATCAGCTTTTGGCCTACGCTTATGGTGTCTGAATGGATGTACACATTCTGATACTGTAGCTAATACATGGGCAAAGCATACAACCAACGTCAATGTAGAAGGCAGTTCAAGCAAGATCAAAGCTGGCTTGGAATCATTTTTGCAAACACCAGACATTTACAAGTCATGGATGTCAACGCATGTCGATGATGAAATGGCAGAGATGTTCTTCAAGCACAGCATGTGCCGCGTACCTAACAAGACAAGCACATTCAAATGGAATGAACGTATGTTAGATGCACTCATGTCATGCTGGTACAGCGACAAGTCTAAGCTAGGTTCAAACAAGTGGGCTTTGTACAATGCTTGTACCTATTGGGCTAGTCATACCAGTGAGTCACGTTCACCAGCTAATACACAACGGTTGCGTGACAATCAGCTAGCCAAGGTATTCAAGAAAGCTAACTGGCATAGCGTTTAATCGCAAAGCGTAACCGCCCCGCCCCGCATAAGGCAGGGGGCGGTTGCGCCTTGCTTCACCAATGGGAGAACCATAATGGAAATATCATTTATCAATCAAGTTAAAGAAGTGCAACGATCATTAGCTTTGCTCAACGAACGTGCGTCAGAGGATCAATCGCAATTCAATTATCAAATACAGCAAGCGATGTGGTCTATAGATAGAGTCGCGGCAACATATGATGAAGTTTTATATAGAGATGCCAATGAAGATGATAATTATCGTCCACCTTTGAAGGAGGTATAGACATGCCACTTATGCAACAACGTCACTATGAATATCTTGCAGACAACGTAGCTCCATTGATGGCTTGGCCTAGTGCTATTGTAGCTATGGCTGAGGAGTTGAAGGCTACCAATCCAAAGTTCAACAAAGAAAAATTTCTTAAACGTGCCATTGCCGCATGGGAGAAAGCCAATCCAGTAGAGGATATTGATGATGATATACCGTACTAAAATCACTGGTCGCACTGTATGTGAGGAGTACGTACAGTGTGACGATTGCGGTCAGCAATATTTCCAAGCAAATGTTGTTGATGTTTGTACACATTGTAAGTCAGATGCCTTTACTAGCTATCAAAGATTTACCGTTTATCAAACTGTAAATGCAAAGAATCCACAAGATGCAATAGATACTGCGTTTGATATAGGTGAATGGGAAACTATGGAAGGCTCAATAGTTATTGAAACAAAGGAAGGAACCACAACGATATGAATGATTTATTCGACAAGCTGGGATTAGACCAGCCAAAATTTCCAGAGACACCAGCGTTCAAGCTGGTACGCAATGATGACCCAAGTACAAGTCATGAAGCGGCAGAAAAACTAAATGTTGGCAAGATGGAACGTATAGTTCTTGCCGCCATCACATCTTTTGCAGATAAAGGATGTATATCTGATGACGTTTTAGATATTATTCCTAACCACAGATACAGCACAGTTACAGCTAGATACAAACAACTTAAAGAAAAAGGTTTGATCTTTGTAGATCATCGCAAACGCAAAGGTACGTCAGGCAGACAACAGCTAGTCATGTGGTCAAAAGAATTTTACAAGCCAGAGGAGTAAGCTATGGGCAAGTATGTACTACATAAAGATGTAAGAAATTATTGCAAAACAACTGCTGGTTTATCGCATACAAAAAGCGATGCGCTAAGACAGAAACAAGACAGGGAAGGCTGGGAAAAAGTAGCCGCGTCTTTACCTGATGATGCTTTTGCAGATGATGTTGTTGTTGACGATCGTCATGGAACTGTAAGCCGTAAGGTAACAATCGTTGAATCTAGTTTGTGGCATTACGATTAACTTGACAATCACTGCGTTGATGCAGATGATGTGTCCATGCTTAGTTATATGGATACACTCAAAGAAATGTCTGCAAGTGCAAACGTCAGTCTAAAGAAGGCGTTTGTACATGCTGGGGTACGCGACTCTACTTACTATAGAGCAAAGCAGGGTCGTGACCTTAGACATAGCACTGCATTATTAGTGGAAGCATCGATTGGAAAACTTTCAGCACTTCAAGAGCGACGTGCAAGTTCCAGATAGTTACCAAGATTTAATATCTACAATGGTAGCTAGACGTAACGAATTAAATATGTCGCAAGAAGAACTAGCTCACAGGATAGGATGCGCTAAGTCTTTGATTCATAAGTGGGAAAGATACAAACGAGTGCCTTCTGGTTTTTTATTTAGCTGTTGGTTGGATGCGCTTGGCCTCAAGATCACGATCCATAAGAAAGAAACTGTACGATAAGACAGGCAAGCCACAGAAATGTGATGCCTGTAGTACAGATACACCTTGGTTCGTTTGTTTATTAGCTACAGAAAGTCCACCAACTTATCATACAATCTGTATTGATTGTTACGAGGCAGATACATGGCAAGCAAGAGTCGCGCTAAAGGAGACTACCACGAAAGAAGATTCGTTGAATGGCTCAAAGCCCTCGGCTTCAAAGCGAAAAGGCAACCGTTATCAGGAGCGTTGGGAGGAGAGTATAGCGGCGACATCATCTGGGAAGTCAAAGGCAACCCAATGGTGGTTGAAGTAAAGTACAGGGACAAGTCTGGATTCCCGAATCCATTCACTGTAGTTAGAGATGTTCTGTTTTACAAACGCAGGACAGGCACACCAAAAACATTAGTAATCTTTGATGGCGATGTGTTCGCAGAAAAGATTGCACCATTATTATTGGAGAACCACAATGTCATTTCTACTGATGGCGAGGGCAATCAAGGCTGATATACCTGACTGCTATGCCAAATGGTTGATGGTCGTACTAGCTGACCATGCCAATGAAGATACTCATGAGTGCTGGCCTAGCCTAGCTAGGTTATCTGATCGCACACAGATGAGCGTACCAACTATAACTAGAAAACTAAACTGGCTTGAAGAACAGGGGCTAGTAACTAGGGTGCGTGGATCAAATCAGCGATCAACTTTGTACACCATCTTCCCTATTGCAGAGAGCAACACCACTGTTGCACACAGCAAGTCCACTGTTGCAGAGGGAAACACTAACCTATCAAATAAACTATCAACTAAAAAGAAGATGGCAGTTCCAGAAGATTGGTTGCCAAGTGAGGAACTAAAGCAGTCTATCGATCTTAAGCTACAGGAGAACCAAGACCATGACTATGAAGCGAATCAATTCTGTTGTCACCACGCCAGCAAAGGAAGCACGTTCATCAACATCGACCTCGCTTACAGGGGCTGGTGCTATCGAGCCTTTAACTGGCGATCAGATAGAGCAGGGGTTGGCAAGGCTACTGGAACTGGCAAGTCCACACGAGGTAGACAGAAGGCTTCTCATTTCGCTGGAATCGCACACGGGCTATCCAGTAAGAGAAATAAGCAGGACGAAGTTCACTGATACAGATTATCAGACCATCGTTCAACGCTACGAGATTACATGCACCGACATAGATGGCATAGATAGGGCCATAACCGCCGTTAGAAAGGCACTGGTGCCGCTTCCAAGGAATCAGATAGAAGATCAGCTAACCATGCTTGCAACGGTTGTGGTGAAGCCTTCTATGGAGAGTTCAGAAGATCAGCTAGTGCGAATAGAATCATTAGCTAGTTTATTGCATGAGTATCCAGCCGACATTGTACTCTATGCAATAGAACGAGTGACCAAGACATCTAAGTTTTGGCCTTCGTTCGCTGAGTTTTATCAGCACATCGATTGGATGTTGGCTAAACGCAACCTAATGTTAAGAGCATTGGAAAGTAAAAGGGTTGCACTTACTGCACAGTTGCAGTAGAATGTTTCAGTAAAGGAGAACCACACATGGAACGCAAAGGTTTTATTGGCGGTAGCGATATGCGCCGCATTATGGATGGCGATTGGACATCGCTATGGGAAGAAAAGACAGGCAAGGTAGAGCCTGTTGATCTGTCAGATAACCTAGCAGTACAGCTAGGCACAGAGACAGAACACTTTAACAAGCGTTGGTTTGCCAAACATCATACCACATTAGAAGTTGAAACAATTGTTGCTGGTCATCATGGCGTTGGCAACGGCCTAACCAAAGAAATGAATTGGGAAGGCGTACCACTCAAAGGCTCAGTAGATGGATTTATACATACTGATCGCAAATATTTTGACGAGATCATTGAGTGCAAGCACACCTACGATATGAACAAGATGGAGGCATGTCTGCAAATGTACATGCCGCAGATGCAGTTCTATATGTGGGTGCATCAGGCCAAGGGCTGTTACCTATCAGTTATCTTTGGCAATCGCAGATGGGAATCTGTCTATGTCACTAAGGATTGGGACTACATTCACAAGATGCAAGTTCACCTGACTGCGTTCTGGAGACTTGTCAGAGATGACACACGCCCTTTCGCAGATGAGCAGATACCACCTGTGTCTATAGATAAGATCAAAGTTGATGGCCTAGTACGCAGAGATGCGTCATCTGATAACGAGTTCATCAGCAGATGCCATGACTACATTGAACATGAGCCAAATGCCAAGCTGTTTGATTCAGCCAAGTCTGAACTAAAAGCTATGGTTAGTAACGATGAGCGAGAAGTTTACTGTGACCTTCTCACCATCAAGCGCGACAAGCGCGGATCACTTCGTGTCACAGTTAACAAGGAGAACCAAGATGTCTAAGGATAATCAGGTTAAGGATACACTAAGCCTATGGAATAAAGTTTCCAAGTCAGACCCTAAGTACCTAAAGAAAGTATCATTCGGGTCAAGATCGTTTACAGCTATTGATCCACAGTATCAAGTGCGTAGCGCAACAGAAGCGTTCGGACCTATAGGACATGGATGGGGCTGGTCAAGCAACACCCGCTTTGTAGATGTAAGCAATGGTGATACAGCCGTTATAGCTGACGTAATGATATGGACTGTAAACAGAGATAACTGTTTCGGACCTTTCTCTGGATGCAGAAAGTTCTTTGACTCTGCCAAAGGCAGGATGGCAGAGGACGCACCCAAGATGGCAATCACCGATGGTCTTACCAAGGCTATGTCACATCTAGGATTCAATGCCGATGTGTTTCTTGGCGAGATGGATGGCAACAAATACGCCGCCGATTCAAAGGCTGGTAAGAAATCTGTAGGAGAATGGTAATGTTTTACGGAAATCAAATAGCATCTTTAGATGCAAAGCTAATGGACATAGATCGAAAGTTAGAGAAACTCATATGGTCTATGAAAGAGCCTGTAAAGAAACAGGTTAAACCTAAACAAAAAAGCAAGCCTAAGTATTCCAAGCCATTTATAGATAGAATAGCTGGCAGATACAAAAGCAAACACGATCTAGTACAAGAAACAGGTTTAACATATCAAACAATTACTACTTATATCAGACACGCAAGAGCCGATGGTCACAATATTGTTAGGCGAAAAATAAAATTAAAGAGACCACATTTACCACATGGCTTTGTTATGGTTTCACAATACAAATTAGCAAAGGATAAATAGCATGAACGATTACGATAACACTAACAGAGGCGCGGCCTTCAAGCCGTTTCCAGAGCAACAGTTTATCCTGCAAGGTAAGCTAAACATCATGGGTGATGAGGGTCAAGTAGCACTCATCATGGCTGAGTCTAAAGATGGCAGTAAGCGCATCGAAGTATATCAACGTGCTGGTGTTCTATTTGCAAACAAAGATAAGAGCGATGAAAACAAACAGCCAGATTATAGCGGACCGCTTGACGGTCTGCATCAAGACTGGCGCATTGCGGCATGGAAAGAAATGAAAGGTGACAATGCCTATATGTCACTTAGAGTTTCAGAGGTACAAAAGAAACAAGAGGCAGAGGCAGAGTCGCAAGATGAACCATCTAGCAAACAGATTGATGATGATATACCATTCTAATCTGCGATAGTTAGGTGGTTCTCCCTATCGCATAGCGGGTGAGCAGTCGTACCATTCTGCTCATCCGCGACCTAAATAGGGATCGCCAACAACTCAAGCCTAGCAATCAAACGATCTGCTCTATTGGTTACTTGCTTATAGTATCTACTATCTTTTAACTCAGCCCCAGCAGTTTCATAATCCTCTGCTTCTACAGCCGCAATAAACTTCTTAAACTTAGACATGCGCGGCCTACCCATATTAAACATTAGATTGCACAGAATATGTTGCAGTTCATCGCTCTTACTATCCCAATCAGAATACAGGATCTTGCAATCTTCTATAGTTACAGCAACATCCAAAGCAAATAGCTGACGCACTCGCTCCTCAGATACATCTGTACCTACAGGCTTGCCATGCTCAGGCTCACCTTCTAGGATTAAATGACCGACACCACACGTTTCCAGACCTAAATGATCTAAATACACAGAATTTACACAGCCCTCATCATCAGCAATCTCTTGCCTCAAAGTATCAATGTTCATCTTTTAAATCCTTTCAGCCCACGGATTCCAAATGACGCACCTATTGAAGCAAAAACCGCGTACTGAAACCAGTCTGGTGTAGCAGATAAAGCATCAAACCCACGCTCAACATATGGCTGGGTCAATGGAATAAAACACATAGCAATTATAACTATAAACAGTATAGTCCATGCCTCATCCTTCCAGCTATTGTCGCTAGACTTAGCCATGATTTTTTCCCAGCCAGCCTCATGCGTAGCGGCAACCTTCATTACCTCTGCTTCTGCTTTGGCCTTGGCTACCCTGGCTTCACTGGTGGCTTTCTTTTCATCAGCCTTGCCCTGTAACCAAGAGCCAGCCAAGTTACCCACAATCGGTATTAGTGCCTGTATCATTTATTTAACTCCATTGATAATTTCAATTTTGCTAACTCAATCTCAAGATCATGTACCCTTGCCACAGTATCTTGCACAGATTTAGGTGGCTCAAAATCATCTATCCAATTATCATTTTCTTCAACCTCTTGCATAGTAAGCTCAAGGTTATGCTCAAGAAAACTAATCCGTTCTGTCAGACCAAAATAAACCCAAACAGAAACAGCAGTAAACGCAATCATACTAATAAGATTACGCAAAGGAATTGTTATTTCACTTGCTTCGTTTAGTTTTGTAGCGGTTTGTTTCATTTTTCACTGCCTAACCAGACTGCAAATGCTCCTGTCATCGCACCAGAAACAACGCTTATCATTGCGCTTTGTTGCGTAGTTAAATCATCTAGGCTAATGCCCCACTCAATAACTCTGATATACATAACCGTCATAACAAACATCATTAATCGAGGCAGTATCTTCCATCTTAGAAATGTTTCCACACTCATTGCATAGCTTTCTTTATAGAATCCAATGTATCTTTAAGGCTCATACCTTTGGGCATAGGGTTATACTCACAAGCATACTGACGCATACAACCTAAGTAGAGTTCACTTTTATGTGACTCCTGTGTGTTGTTTGCACCTTTATAAAAACATAAAACTTCTGTAGCTGATAGCTTTTCCATCGCCGCTAGTCTGCATGTGGTCATCTTGGGATCAGCCGCATATGCCTGTAAAGCTACAAAAGCTATGATTAGAAACGCTACAACACCACACAAAACGTAGAACAGCATAAATAAACTATCCACAATTTCTTTTCGGTTTGCCGCTTTCTCTATAGCCGCTTGTTTGACACGCTCTTTCTGTGCCTGTATGCGTCTGGCTCGTTCTTCAACTATAGATTTCCATGTGCCACTACCAAACCTAAGATCAACAAGCATAGATACTTCATATAGTTTTTCCTGCGCCAGCTTTGCATCAATCATTTCTGAAGCTACAGAGCCAATGCCATCCATAGCACCGACACCAGATTTTTTATTACGCTCTCTGTTTACTTGTGCCTGACCTTCAAACAGATTGTCGATATATCCAGCGATTTCACTGATGTCATTCGCAGTCCCAATAGCCGCTTTTATAGCGTCAGTAGCTCCTTTAACCAGAGCAATCCCAGCAAGTGCAGTAGAAATGGGTTCCATCAGTACACCTTTGTGTCTTTATCTACTGTAGCTGGTAGACAATAAGCTGTTATCTGTGATCCCTGTTTGTGTAGGGTTTGTGCGTACCATGTGCAATCATCTAGCGACTTAAAATACATATCATTGCTAACTAATTGCTTGTCACCCTGCGATCCAATAAAGACAAACAGCAGGAATACATGAATCATCCATTTACTATTATGCCTATAAGCAAAATGATAGTTGTGCCAGCAGTACCGATCATAATGTGTTCAATACGCTTTATACGCAGGATTGTTTCTTTCCAGCGTTCAGCGCACACTGCTTCGTGTGTATCGATCTGGCCTTGTACTGATGTGACTGTTGGCTTGCCCATAATCCTATTCCCAAACGCTGTTAAATTGATGCGTCATCCCGCGCTTTACGATTTTGATAATCACTTCGTGCAAGTACAAGCGCAACAAAGTCAGCTTGATTTGATGGGATAGCGTCAGTAAAGCTATCGTCGTTCATTAACTTGGTTGTCCACTCCTGTTGCATACGCTTCCAACAGTTAGCAATTTTGCCATCTACTGCCGCTTGTATCCACGCATCAAGACCAGCATTGTCGCTGTCGTTGTACAAATCGTTTGACAGGATTTGCTGTTGTAGGTCAGTCAGTACGACTGATTTAGTATGATTTGCCATTTTGTGTCTCCTTTAAGACAGGATTGTTTCACCCGATTAACCAAGCAAGTAACCGCTAAAATTAGAGTAATGTCTTGCATCAATAATATCACTTTGGGCTGTGCCGCCCTGCTGTGTAATTTGAACTTGAGCAGTGTCATTAGCGTCCATATCTTGAACTGTAGTGACTTGTAATGTGATGTAAGTTATATCACTGCTAAACACATTTGAGTCAAAAATATCAAAAGCATCGCCGTTGCTACAAACCAATTTCAAAATGTAATATGAACTTGCAGAATCAGCGTTATCTATACGCAACTTTGCTGTTAGTAAATACTTGCCTGTTACTGGCGCAGTAAATGTGTTGGATGCAAAATTACTACCAATATCAAATGCTTCAGTTTGCCAAGTAACTACAACACTTGAATTATCTGCCGCAATATTGTTTTGGTCGCTTGACTTAAAAACCTGAAACGCTGGCTGTGCTGACTTTGTAACATGGCCTGACGAATCAATCTGCATCGAAGTTCTAGTGCCATCTGAGCCGACTTGCTGAAACTTCATGTTTGTCTGTGCGCTTGCAAGTGCAACATTTGCACGATGTACAGATATATTATCGTACCCAAGCGTCATAAACTGATTAGCATCATCAGTGCCGCGATTAAGGCGCAGACGACTGCTATTTGTAGCACCCCCAGCTAAATCTAATTGTGATGCTGGTGACGAAGTGCCAATGCCCACCTGACCATCGTGGTCAATGGTCATAGCTGTGCGTGTTTCGCTATCATCCTTGAAGCTAAAGACCATTGAAGGCTCAACCGTGTCGATATCCTCACCGCTTGCCATTGTGTTGCGGAATGTTGCAACCCTAGTTCCATACAAAATATCAACAAATCTACTTACGTCTGAATCTTGAAGCCGAAGATTAGGTGAACCATCGTTAAGCGTAACATCACCAGTTACCGTAAATGCACCCACAACATTAGTGGTGTCTAAATCAGTCGTGCCATCTACATCTAGGTTGCCGTTAAAATCAGCATTTCCTGCAAGTGTTAGCGTTGATGCCATATCAACAGCACCATCAATATCCACAACATCTAAGTTAGCAGTGCCATCTACGTCTATGTTACCAGAAATATCTAGTGACCCAAATGACCCAACGCCTGTTGTCGTAATAGCAGATGAACCGTTGTCAATCGCGCCAAATCCGCTTGTTATGCTACCAGCGTTTAATGCGCCTGTTGTAACGATGCTAGAACTACCAGCTACAGGGCTTAGAACACTAGCTATGGCAGTGCCGTTGATTGTTATAGCATCAGCTTCTAATGTGCCATCTACATCTACATTGCCACTTATGTCTAATGAAGCCGCCGCTATTTCACCACTTGCTGTAAGAGTGGTAATATTTGGATTAGCACCACTACCAGCCAATGACGCCATGTCAGCAATAACAGAGCTTGTAGCAAGTAAACTTAAATCTTCAACTATAGCACTTGTTGCCAATAAATTTAGGTCAGTGACAATATCAGATGTTGCTAATGTATTTAAGTCGCTAACAATGTCTGTTGTAGCTAATGTATTGAGGTCGCTAATAATGTCATCTGTAGCTAGTTTATTTAAGTCACTAACAATGTCACTTGTAGCAAGAGTGTTCAGATCGCTAACTACATCTGTAGTAGCTAAAATATTTAAATCTGCAACGATTGCACTTGTTGCTAGTGTATTCAAATCAGATACAAAGTCTGATGTTATTAATGAAGCAACACCAGCTACGCTAGAAACTGCTGAACTAATACCAGCAACCGTTGTCACATTAGCTTGTATGCCAGCAACAGTAGTTACATTAGCTTGTATGCCAGCAACAGTGTTAATGTTAGTTGTAATTGCAGATAAAGAATTAACATTAGCAATAGTTGGTCCTGCTTCTGGTGCGCCAGTAGATGCGTTAAAACCTAGAACCGTTCCTACTCTGGATGCCTTTAGTGGCAGAGTCATAGCTACTGCGGAATCGCTATCTTCTAGCCTTAATGAGCGATCAACGTCATCTTTACGGTCAGCAAATTGCGCTGTTATTTTATCGAGTTCCGTGTTGAGAGTTGCTATCTGAAACGAACCCTGTGCTGGGAAGTCAGTAGTGCGTTCAAGTGCAATGTCTCTGGTTATAACTACTGTGCTACCGCCTGTTGCGCCTGTAACGCTTATTGCAACCGCGCCTGTAGATCCATTGCCACCGCTTACAGTGTAATGTGTTGTTAAGGTTTTAAGCGTGCCATCTACATAAACCTTTAAGTCAGCACTAGCAAAAAACTCAAACGAAACCGTAAAGGAAGTTTGCGTTGCTCCCTGTGCTACGGTGTACGATACGCGTGGCGTATTGTCTGATAAGTTAATAGTCATGGCTAGATCCTACCTTTCATGTGGATATGGCTCAACTCACAATTAATAGCGTCCCCCAGCAAACGCTCTTGCTGTTTCATTTGTAGTGTCTTTCAAGAAATGTAATTGTGCAAATGGTAGTCTGCGTAACAAATCAGCACTACCCTCGCCATAATCACCACCTAAAAACTTTGCAACACCTCTACCTACATCAACAGCATATGATGGACCAGCACCACCCACTGCTGTTATAGCATCCAGTGTGTTTTCTTTCTGATTAAACTTAGGTTTTATAATACCAGCACCAATATCAGGACCGCCAAGAGCCATACTTATGCCCATAGAGGTATAAAACAAATCAGAGTATAGTGCCGCTACACCAGAAGCATCAAAAGATCTAGCAACCTTATCAGTAAGGCTCATTTGTTTCATTTGCCAATCTTTGTATTTAAGCTCCATGCTCATATAGCCCAAGCCCATAGATGCGCCAACAGCAATAGCGCGATTTTTAACCTGACCCTGTGCAATAGAAGCAGTAATTTTATTAGAAGCGGCAAAGCTATAAGATAAGAATTGGAATGGCATAGAAAGCAAGGCGTTTTCAATGCGAGCATAGCCTCTATATTTTTTGTCCTCTTTCATACCAAACTTTTCTGCAACGTGCATAGGTACATAGAACACACCATCAACAGCTATAGGCTTATCTGCTGGCGTCCCCATAAGAACTGTATTGCCAATGCCGCTATTCATTGAAGCGCGAAAGTTTTCTACAGTACCTTTGTTTTTCCACTCCATTGTATTCGGTAAATACAAACCGTTGTCTGTCTTTTCCCAAGGCGAGTTAGCTATTTCTTTAGCTTCTTGCTTGCCAATGTTGTAACGAGCCAAGTAAGCAATTTCAAAGTCAGATGCCGTACCATTAGTAACTTTTACAGAATAATCAATTAATGTATGCCCTCTAGCCATAGCATCCATTTTTTTAAATATGGTTGTCATAGGGGCAACGCCATTAAGCATAAAGAAACCAGTACGCATCTTAGACATTAGACCATCATTTAAAGGGTTGTTGCTCATGTTTTCGCTAAAGCGCATATGAGCATCACCCTTGAGAATATCTATTATTTCACCAGCAATACGTCCTTCTATAGATGTCATCTTTACTCTGCCATTATCCATAGTAGCAAACAAAGACTTCCAGATAGTACCCATTTCATGTTCCATCATAATCTTGGCAAAATCAGGTAGTGTAGAAAAACCAGCAGAACCTAGATAGTTCATCATGGCTAAATCTTTAAGAACAATGGCGGCTCTTAGGCTCATAGCTTCTGGATTACGAATGACTGTACCTTGCACACGATCATTAAGATGTCGAACATCGCGCATGTATGCGTTAATTTCTTGCTCACTTAATCCATTAGCGATAAGACCATCTTCAATCTCGTCTAGTTTGTCATCAAAACTTTTACCAAACTTTAATGCTAACTCGTACTGTGGCGCAATCTTAGCTGTGTAAGTTTTCATTACTGTAATTGGGTTCTGCTCAATAAAATCTACAACCAATTTATTTGGTATATCTACTTCACGATGACGAAAGTGTTTTGATCTACCATAGCCATAAGATGCAACTGACTCTGCTGTAACATCATCAATGCCAAGAATCTTATCAATAGTATCGTTTACTCTTTTTGCAACAGCCTCAGGGCTAGAAGATGTGCGTACTTGTGACCACTTGTTATCTTTCATTACATAAACATATGGATTGTTTTGATACCATGTTCTAAGTATTTCAAACAATTCAGCACGATTAGCTTCTATATGTTTTTTATTCCAATAGCGCGGATGAAACTTTTCTTCATTTGCTGGCATTAAGCGTTGATTTTTCATAGACTGAACTTGCAAGTCAGCATTTTCTTTTTCGCTTTTTGCTTTAGAAACCATTTTTCTATTATGTGCTAACCGTCTATTTTCTAACTCAGTTCTATTAGGTTTGTTTTTAAGACCATCAACTATTGATTGACGCTGTGCTATTTCACCATCAAGGATCATAGACCTGTTTTTGTAATGGCTTACACTGCCTATAAGACCAGTAGATGAAAGACGTTTTTCCCATTCTTCATAGTAGTTATCTAACAACTTCATAGCTTTTGATGCGGCTTCTGACTTTGGTGCTTCACCCTTCATCCGCATAACATTAACTTCTGTAATAAAGTCAAAGAAATTTGCTGATTTCTTTTCACGCTTTACTTTTTTAATTACACCTTCAACAGTTTCTTTGACATTGTAATCAAGTATGGTTTGTCTGCCTTTGCCATACTCTTTGCCATAGATGTTACGCAACTCATCATAGACTTGAACCCACTCACCATCGCGCATAGCGGCCTTCTGATACACAGAAGGTCCAACTCTATATCCATTTACATGCAAATTGAGAAGTATGCCGCTATCACCAGCAATATCTAAAACAAACTTTTTAGCTTCATCAGTAACCTTTACATTTTGCAATACACGTTTCATTGGTGTTGTTACAAACTTATAAGCCCAGCTATCAGTCCATAAGTTCTTAGGCAAAGAATAAGGATTGTTTATTTTTTTAATTTCAGCTTCATCTAATGATCGCGCGGCTTTTTCAGCAGAAAATAAATTAAACTGGTCTTGTCTAGCATTAAGTTGTTTCTGTGCAACATTAAGGCTTTCAGTAGCTTCATCTAAAGATGCCTTTGTCGTTTTCATATCGTCTGGTGTTACAGCTTTGTCATACTCTGCTTTACGCGCAGTAACAGTTTCTAATATGTCATCTACATTCTTTTGCATTGTTGCTATAACTCTAGGATCGTTATCTACAACAACATCAATCTCGTAGTTTTCTACCTGAGACAGTGGGCGATCAGGCGTAGGCTTAACATAGTTTGTGTTAATGTCTGGTGTGTGTGCTATTTCTCTTTCACCTAAAGCCTTTTTGGTAGCTACAAAAGCATTGGCTCGTCTAGTAGAGGGAACAGCAATAGCAGTGCTAATTAACCCACCAGCTACAAAAGCTGTGCCAATATTTAATGCAATTTCTGTCTTTGTACCAACAGGATCAAATGGCGCACGACCAGCTTCTAACACTGTTTGCAACCCACCAACCCTTGCACCACCTTTTAAAAAAGACCTACCCAAGCCAATAACAGGACCACCAAAGGGTAATGCAACAAGGTTAATAGGATCAGCAAGGCCAGCAAAAAAGTGCTGACCAAAAGTTGCCTTGCTAAGTATGTTACGCCGTTGAATGTTTTCATCAATCCCACGTTTAAGCTCAACCATATGCTCTGCATTTTTAGCATCCATTAAATCATCACGGTATGCTTCATAACCATCAATATCTTCTAACGGTAAATAGCTTTCATCTTCTTCACCGCGAAACTTAATAGCATTACTGACATACTCAACCATAGGATCATATGTGTAACCAACAGATGCCCCAACAACTTCAAAAAAATTAGGGTCATCTTTTTCTAGCTGTGTTTGTGCGCCTCTATATAATATAGAGTTATGTGAAAAAGGATCTATTACAGGCATTACTGATTAACACCTTTCTTTATGTCATCAAGATTTATATAAAGAAAATCTGTTACAGTTTTGCCTTTGTCATCTACATATGTATAGGTAAATGGTTCAAACTGTTCTGTTTCTTCATTTAGATACACACCCATATACTGTACGTTTTCTCTTACAGTGCCTTGAAATGGCATAGGCATAAGCTGTAATGTCTTTTTTGGTTGACTGCTTTGAACTGATTCGCCAGCTTCCTCAGCAAGAACTTCTTCTGTAATTTCAGATATAGATGGAAAGTCATCTTGATCTGCCTTTTCGTATTTAATTTTAAAAGCGTAATCAGAAATATTTTTATCTCTTAAAACACTATTAAGATAATTTACTGCTGGTGAAATATCATCACCGAATACGCCTGATAGTGCTTGTCTTGATTTGCTTACAGTGCCAAAAGCAGGATCAATAACCACGCCTTGCACATCATGGTAATGCTGTTCATAAAATCTTTCAGTATCACTTATAATTTGATCGCGGGTTTTATCTGCCGCAACTTGATATTTTATAAACTTATTCATTTCTACTGTAACATTACGATTTTTATCACCAATAATATCTTCAACAAAAACTTCAAAGGTTTCACCATCCTCTAAAACTGAATTTAGCTTTACATTAAAAACTTCTTTGTCTTGCGCGGCATTAACCAAAGTTGCCCTAATTGTTGCAAAATTATTAATACCCCCCTCAGACATGCTTGAGGCAAATAAAGTACCTTTTATTAAGCTGTAATTTTCTGCGCCAAGCGCATCTAACATTAGGCTTCTGCCCTTAGTAGAATTTTTTGGCCTTACATTTTCAAACATACCAAAATATGCGGCAAATAAATTTATTCTGTTTTGATCGTCAATAGTCCCTCTAGCCATACTATTACCAAGGTTAGCAATAGTATCTGGAATAACAGCACCAGAATTTATAACGTATGGTAGCCATTCTGATTGCCTTTCAATGGCTTCTCCTGTTAGGAAAAAATCATTTGATACTTTTAAGTT
>UEXM01000777.1_pt1 | contig 31399 bp, 51 predicted proteins | sample 1796661 | NCBI WGS metagenome assembly UEXM01 (sample SAMEA4772469, study PRJEB27181) | metagenome
GTTTATCTGTAACTGGTGGTCTTATATATATAAGTCGATGTCTATTAAGTATATCCATTTTTCTATCAAACTGTGACATTAGCCCCCTACTCTTCCTAGTCTACAGCCTATTGTCACACTGCTAGGCTTTAGAGTTGCAATAATAATTCTTTTACTCTTATCTTTTGCAAATTTAATTTCATTAAATTGCCTGATACGTTTCTTTAGGTCTTGTTTCATACAATGATTCGGTCTTGAGGTTTGCTATTTTCTTTTTATCGTTAATGTAATAGTTCCAATATGCTTGTATACTACATTCGTCTTTGTATTCATCAGGCATACACTGTGGCATTTTTGTTAAGCCTGTCTCTAATATACCACCTGGCAGCTTAGCTAGTTTGTCTTCGCACTTAATTATAGACAAATGCTTTTTGCCATAACGTCTTTCGTACTCTTTACCAAGCTCTATCATGTGGTAGTATAACCAAGCGTAGTTCTGTCCTGATTGCCTAGCCCATATAGTTGATGGGTGGTTTCTGTGTGCAGGTTTGTAAGGTACATCAGCATCTTCACCCATAATACAGTGATGTGCAGTACACAACATCTGAGCAGACTCAAGTATCATTTTAACAACGTGTTTATTGTATTGGTATTGAGCGGCTTTAACTGGGTCTTGGTGTAAGTAAAATATATTCATAGATTTCCTACAATTTTTTCTAATTTAACAATATGCTTGTTTATTAAGTGGCATTTTTCATACTCTTCACGTTCTTCATATATGTTTAAAAGCGTCATTAATCTAGCAAGCTCGCCAACACAGTGATCATCATCTCTGTCTGCATACCACATCATATCATTAGACTGTTCTTGCTCTGGATTAGCTATTCCATATATTCTTTTTGTAAGATCGCTAGCTATCATGTCTGCTAACTTTTTCATTTGTTCATCGTTCATGTTTATATTATCCATAAGTAATCAAATTTAGTTTGTGTATGTATCTATAAGATCACGTGGAGAACCAACGAATATACATTGATCTGCTTTGTCTAAAGGTCTATTACAACTGTCACACCAGCCATAACCTACTTCAAATATACTTATAAATGTTTCTTTACCTGGCGCTTGCCATATATAGTATATATATTCAAGGTCTCCGTGTTTAGTATCAAGATCTTCTATTTCCCAAGATCTACCGTTTGGGTGACTTTGATTAATGAAAGAATTAGCTATGTCAACGCCTAAACCTTCAGGGTAACCGTCATGATGCCTGTAAAATTGTGCGTGTATAGCATTTGGCTTCTCGCTAAATGATTGTCCTAATTCGCGTGTTGCAAATCTAATTTGTGCTCTCGTACTCATAATATTTGTTTTGTATTGCGTTAATAATTTCTCTTCCGTTTGCTGTATGAAAACCATAGCTATGCGTGTGTAACGCGTCAATAGGTTTGTTTTCTAACAACAACTGCATAATTCTAAAAGAATCAAACTCTAGCTCACGAGACACGTCGTTAATAGCTTTAGCTAATGATTCACAGTTATGTTTTGGTTCGCTGTTTAGATCATCTTGGATGTATTCAAAGATGTCCATTGATCCTAGTTCTATCATAATTAATCTAATTCGTTTTCTTCTCTACATTCGTCACATATATCGCAGAAGCCGTGTTCTTCTTCGGTCATTGGTCTTTCGCACCAATTACAGTGTGGAGTTTCTGCATCGCAAGCACTACGCATTAGTCTAATAATACGAAATATGCGTCTACGTTATTTTTTCTAAACCACGTAAGACCTTTTTGCATGTCATCTGCAAGTGACATGTTGTATATACCAGCTTCAAACACCGCGTTAGCACCTATTATAAAGTCATACATACTTAGTTCTTCAGCTGTAAGCTCGTAGCTTTGTCCACTAAATGGATTTGTGACTGTATCGCCTTTGTCGTATATTTCTCCGTTAAACCATTTTGGTATTTTTTGTTTTATCTTTTCCATAATTAATCTTCTTGTTCGTTAAAAAATATTGTACCTGTAATCCAGTCTGTAGATGTCATCTTTTCAAAATCGTAGTGTGTAAACGTTATTAAGCTAGACACATCACCCATGGAAAGCATTGTCCAATGAGTCTTACTGCTTAAAGCTTTTATTACATCTGTTGTAACACTTGGGTATTCTTCAAGATTATCTATTAATGATTGTTTAAACTCAGGCTTGAGTCTTTTGTAAAGTGAAATTTGCATAGTTATATAATTTAATTGGTTACGTATATATTATCTGTTGGTAATCGTTTTGTTTTTGTGCTTAGTGTTTTACTAAACCAACTTTATTGGTGTCATTAAACCATTTTGTAGCGTTAAGATCGTAGTCACTAGTGTCTTTGTAACCTTGATCGAGTAGATCTGCTAGCGTGTCAAATATTTTAGTGTGTCGATCTACTTTTTGGTTAATTAAATGCTTTTGTTTGCCAGAATCTGAGTAAATTACGTCAAAATTGTCAGGTAATTCAACATTTTTGAGCATTTCTACGCAGTTTGTGTAGCTGTAAAATCGTACTTGCGGATTGTGTATAGCAATTGCGAGCCATTTGTCAAGGTAAGCACGTGAATAATAGTCGCCGCTGTCGTGTATACGAATATAATCTGGTGACTTGAGTATTATCTCTGCATTTATACTAGGTATAAACTTGTCTGTTTTAGATAATTCGTAGCGATATTCATAAGCTGGTTTAACATTACCCCAGGTGTAAGCACCTTTACGAGCGTAGCAGAACTTAATACACTCATCAGCAAACGGACAAGTGATCTTGCCTGTAACTGATTTATAAGCTGGTATACCAAAGTTGAATACACGCTTACCAAAATGCTTTGAAGTCTTTTTTAACTTAGAATTTTGTGTTAGTAGTTGCGTCATAGTAGTTATTAATTAGTAATTATTATAGTGCTTAGCAAGGACTCGAACCTTGTGATAACCCGTATTGGAAAAACTACTAAATAAAACCAATATGTTACTAAGCGATGTGCCCAAGGGTGGAGTCGAACCACCAATTAACCAGCGTTGCTACATACATAGCGACAAAGCTCTATTTTTGTTGAGTAAAACAACCGAATCGAACGGTATTCTTGACCTAACCACCTGTTAGTGCCACGGTTTTACTTCCCACATTACCATAAATTTACTGTTCACTTTGTACTTGGGCTTGTGTAGCTAGTGAGGAATCGAACCTCATACTCGTCAGTAGTACCGCCTCGCTCCTGCAATGCGTGCCATACCTAGCTTAATGAGTTTAAACCTTCAATGAGACATCCGATACTCTTTCAATCGTTCCAACATTACATCTTGCTTAAACTCATATTATATAAAACGAGGTGCCTTATCCTTTCTGTCTACTATCGGGTTAATCCGAGACGATGAATCTTAGAGTTTGCACACTCGTGTATTTAATTAGCTATTGTCACTGTCTTCAGTAGCACAAGCAAACATATTTTCTATATTTTCCATGATGATTCTGACTAATTCGTCACATTGATCAAAGGAAAAGCTTTCGCATACTACTCTGTTTTCGTAGTCAATGCCATATTCAATACTGTAGTTACCAGTGTCATCGAAGTCAAAGCTTTCAACAGCTTCGTCAATCAACAGCTCTAGCTTATCGTGTTGCTGTGGGGTTAGCGTAGGCTTGCTTAGATTATCGTGTTGCTTTTTAAGATCTGTTAATTGTTCTTGGTACTTGGTAGCTTCAATGTTGGCATCAGAGAGCATAGACTCTATAGTACCAATTTTTACTTGTAATTCTTCTTTTGTCATAATAGTTTAATTTAATTTAATATTCAGTTTTATTATCTGTTAGTAATCGTTTTAAAATTGTGCGAGTTTATCAAACTCTTCACGTTCATGGTATAAAGCATACAGTTGACCTTTTAAATCATCTACTTTAGCTTGCCAATAGGTCGTGTCACCTGTGAAACCATAGTCTTTCCAGTGTTCAACTTGCTCTTCAGCATGTGACAATAGGTTTTTAAGTACTCTTTCGTTCTTGTATCTTACTGTTACGTTTCCTCTTCTACCCATTATTCTACCATATTATCAAACACTGTTTCGCTTGAGGGTTCGCCGTTGATGTATAGCACAGCGCTTGGGTCAATACCTTCATCTAATATTATGTCTATTAAACTTTGCATTGAACTTGCGCCAAGCCATTGTTCGTTGTTGACTTTAATGCTGTATTCGTGTACAGACTTGTTGTTTACCGCTGTATCTTTGTAAAATGCGCTCATGATAAATTGTATCTGTGACCGTTAATAATTACTTTAACGTCGTCTACCGGTGTAGACTCTGGGTCAACAAGGTCATGAAATGGTAATCTATTACTTGGCTTGTTGTTATAATCTCTTACATACGCTTCTTTCAAAAGCTTAATAGTGTAGTCATTTATCACGTACGTAGGCTTTTTGTAGTAGTTCTTAATAATAAACTTAGCTAAGTATATTAGTCGATCTTCCCACTTAGGTATTAGTATACGCTCTGTGTGTGTCTCTCGCCTATAAGCTTTATAATATGGTACTTGCCTTGTTTTATTTATCTGGTAACAGCTAGAATTACTTTCGCTTATATTACGCACATAGCCTGTTGAGTATGTAGCAAAACGTAAAGGCTTAGGATTTAGTGTTGCCCACATTTGTTGTATTGGTAGTTCGTAAACTGTTGTACCGTTTTTACGTTGGCGTTCTGTAGTTATATCTTTGATACCTAGTATCTTGAAGATAGTTATTGCCTCGCGGGCAGATCTTATTTCTGTTGACATATATTCCATATTATTCAAACATATTTAATTTAGTTATTAATTCTTTTGTGTATTTAGCTACAAGTTTTTGTTTGTAGTTCATTTCTAATTCTAACCTGTACTTTTTCTTCGTTTGGTGAGGATCAGCGTAAGATACGTGATTACTTTTATCTTTATCTTCAGATTGATCATACTGAAGCATGTGAGTAATGTAGTAGGTAAAGTTTGCATCTGTACCTAAAAAGTCAGATATTTCTTGATGAATAGCATACATCTCGTTTGCTTTTTGTTCAATGTAAGCATCTGCTTTACGCTTTAGTTGCTTTTCTATTTCATTAGTGTTTTTCATATTGTTTATTTTAGTGATGATTTTAATGTTTCTAATGCTTTTAATCTTTCTTCAATATCGTTTAAACTGGTTTGGCATTGATAGTCTTGTAGTAACGATTCTAAGTGTTCTTGCATGTGATCTAAAGCAACCATTAGTACATTCCGCTCCATTTGGTTTAGTACTAGCAAACCATATTTATTGTCTATTTCTCGCATGTTTAACTGTGCTTGTTCAATTTAATTAGTGTTTTTCATAATTTAATTTGGTTTTTATAGTTGGGTCAGCGTGTATCATCCATTGTATGTTTGATAAGTTATGACCTTGGTCGATTAGTAATTGTTCTACTTCTTCTGCTTGAGGTTCATCTTTGTCTTCGAACAAATAGTTGTCGCCAACATCTGCTAAGTTGTATTGATAAACTTTGCCAGACTCGAAGTCTAATACTGTTATGTATGTAAAATCCATAGTTGTTTATTTAATTATATTATCTGTTAGTAATCGTTTTTAATTTGTTATAGAAAACGAGGTGGGATGTAATTCCGGAGGCAGGAACTTACTGACCTTGATTTACATTAACCCACACTCGTATATTATATAGTAGGGCTAAGGATTCAATAAGGGTTCACCTATCAACAGCTACCTATAAACTTATTTACTGCCTTAGCTTTTCGACTACTATATTTTATTTGAGACATGTGCCGTAACCTTTACGACGACTTGCTTTTGCTACCGCAATTGAAACTGCTTGCGATACTATTTGTATTGTGTTACCTGTTTTGTGATTAGTGATCGGGGCAGATGCCACACGCTCGATACCACTGCAAGGCATACAAGTTTTGTAACCGTATTTTTGTCTTACTGGGTGTACGGGTGCACCACATTTACAGAAGTTTGACATAGTAGTTTATTATTTTATTCATATATATTATCTACAGGTAATTAATTTGATTTGTGTTGGTCGTGTACTATGCAGTCAAAAACTATGTATAGCACTACGACTAACAGGGTTATTATAGTCTGTGTCGTCATGAGTCATATCTTTTTATAGCGCTAGCTAAATACCATAGAGCTAATAATACACAGGTCCACTCAAACATTATCTAAATATATTAATTAGTATTAAAGATATGATACATAGAAAGCCTACGTACATGCATAAGTATTCTAGCACTTCAAAAAAGTCTGTTTTCTTTCTAGTTGGTTTCATAATTAATCTCCTATTTTTATTAATTCTTTGATGTAGTCTTGGTTGTACTGGTTAGCTACTGGTGTATGCTCATTCCAGAATATACATCTATCACTAGTTTTAGGAAACTGCTTCTTGAGTTCACCTTGTATTAGTTGGTAGTGAGATGAACCTCGTAGATATACTTGGTTGTCATCACTCATTTGGTACCAGTGATCGTGTACTTGTATTTGTTCTGCTAGTTCTTGTTTAGTCATAATATTATCTTGATTGAATGCCACCGATGGCAAGGTTAGAGGTTAAACGTGATTCTTTGTCGCTGTTCCAGTTTAGCATATCAGAGTTGATATAACAAAAACCTTTGTGAGAGAACTGCTCAGACATTGGTATTTCTTCGTAGTCTTTTGGCAGTTGGTGGATCTTGTGAGGTATAAACTTAGTATTGTTTATAGTAATAATTTTAGTTGAGTAATTGAATTTTAGAAATTTAGGCATAATATAGTAGTTTATTTGTTTAATTACAGTTGTATTATCTGATAGCAATTAATTTAATTTGTGATTAGTCTTGAGTATACCTGTTAAGGTATTTAAGTGTAATCTTGTGTACTAGAACAAACAGTATTTCGTCTCTAGTTTCTTTAACTTCTTTTACGAAGTCGTCGTTAGACTCGCAGTATTCACCAATATCAAACAGTTGTTCTTCTACGGTGTTTTCAATATCGTTCACTAGACTGTCTAGTAACTCGTTTGTAATAGTTTTGTATGTGTACATAGTTATTTATTTTAGTGTAAGTTATCCCATACTAGTTCTGCTACTAACTCGTAATCTTCATTTAATTCATCGAGTTGTTTGTCAGTCATTTCTTTACCGTTATAGTCTGCACTGTCAATGAAGGCATCACAGTAATCTGGGTAGTCTCTGTGGTCTATACCGTCTAGTACCACATTGTTAAATAGTTTGAAGTCAAATTTAGTAGTAGAGTGCATAATAGTATTAGTTAGTTTGTGAATAATGATTATTCCTGTTAGTACTTCTTTTAGTAAAGATGTAGTAGTTAAATTTAGTAGTTTGCATAGTAGTTATTATTATTTGGTTACAGTTATATTATCTGTAAGTGATTAATTTGATTTGTGTAAAGGTAGTATATTTGTTTAGTGAATAATTATAGTTGAGGGATATACCACCACTTCTCTCAGTATATAACACTTTATACAGTGTGACATAAGGCAGTTAAACTAATAAGAGTAACTACCTATTGTCACAGTATTTTATTACTTGATTTCTGACAAGTCGCGAGCGAAAGCAGGTACTGCATTACTATTTGTATAGTTACCGTACTTCTGGAAGCACTCCATAGTCTCAAACCTTTCTTGGTGAGTAGAGTAAACATCGTCGTGATTATAAGTGTAAGAAACACCTTTTTTGTTAGTGAAAGTAATTGTAGTATCAGTACCAATTAGTGATTTTCTGATTACGAATCTTTTAGTAGTTAAAGAATTTAATTTAGACATAGTAGTTTAATTATTAGTAGTTATTATTAATTTGGTTTCAGTTATATTATCTTCACTTGTCTGATTGAATTTGTGTGAGGTGGCGAGTAAAAATGCTATACACGCGAAGCGTGCTATACACGCCTGGCGGCGTTGCCGCTGCGGCGCTGTGCTACTGATTACTCAGCAGTTACTTGATGCTCACGAGCCCAAGTTGGTAAGTTGTTACTGTTAGTGTAGTTACCATACTTGTGCCAGCAATCCATAGTTTCTAGTTTGTGCTGGTTAGCTGCGTACACTGCATCATGATCGTACGTGAACGTACCTTTCTTAGTAGTGAATGTAATGATAGTGTTGTTACCGATTAGTGACTTACGCATTACGAATCTTTTTGTAGTAATTGAATTTGACATAGTAGTTTAATTTAATTGGTTATGTAATTATTATCTATTGAAAGCTAATTTAGTTTGTGCAAAACGCAAATAATTATTTGGCGGTGCTGATCGCTTAACAAGCTTTCGTTATATATATTATCTACAACTCTCTAAAAGAATTTGTGCTTCGAAGCGGGGCTGGTAAAATAAAAAGCGTTTTTAGTTTGTGCGGGGCGGTGGGGGGGCCCGGGGGGGCTACACTATATATCAACATTTACAACGTCCTATATATTCGGGTACCCTTATATACGAGGTACCTAATACTGTGACATTAGGCTGTTAATTAAGTAAGAGTAATAGGCTATTGTCACACTTTTAACTTATGGCTGTTATCGAGTAATAATATTAGTATGACTAGACGACGTAGGCTTAACGGTAAAAGGAGATCACCATTTGCAAAGCAAAACTTATCTCCTGAAGCTGCTGCTGCTAAAGCAGAAAGAGATCTTGCCTATGCTAATGGTCCTTATAAAACAAAGCGCGCAGAGAACCAGAGAAAAAGACGTGCTGCAATTAAAAACGGTGTAGATCTGACTGGTAAAGACTACGACCATACTAAAAGTAAATTTGTATCTGTTAAGGCTAATCGCGGAGGATACGGCAAAGGAGTATAACTATGGCATACGTGCAAGCATCTAATCCGTTTAAAAAGCTTCGTAAAACAACTCGAGGTAAGGGTAGACATTTCTTACATGCTGATGAAGGAGCTGGTATGACCGCCGCTGGTAGAAAAGCCTACAAAAAAGAAAACCCTGGCAGTACGCTTTCTGCTCCAGTCACGGGCAAGGTTAAACCTGGTAGTAAGTCTGCTAAGCGTAGAAAGTCATTTTGTGCTAGATCTAAATCTTGGACTAGTGAAAGAGGTAAAGCTGCTAGACGCAGGTGGAAATGTTAAAACTATAGATATGGCGTTTAAGATGAAAATGAAGTCACCTATGAAAGCATGCTGGAAATCACATGTACAGAAAGGTATGAAAAAGAAAGGTAACAGGATGGTGCCAAACTGTGTACCTAGAAAAAAGAAATAATGTTTAAAGATTTTGATATATCTTCGTTTAAGAAAATGAAACCTCCAGGAGATAACACTTTTGATACTATGCAAGAGTTAAAAGAACTTGAGAGTATACCTTTAGATAAGAAGTTTGTTAAAGAAAACGACGACATAGAAGCTGCTTTTAAAAAGACAGCTAAACAAAACAACATAAAAGATTACGATACTAGCATTGCGGCTAATCTTATAAAATCATCTGCACCTATTATACTAGACGTTAAGAAACATTTTAATAGACCAAGACCAAAGGTGGTTGCTAAGAAAATGAACATAAACATGAAAGACATAGAGATGAAGTCTATGAAGACACCTTCGTATCCATCAGGTCATTCTGTTCAAGGTATTTTAATAGCCAAAGTATTAGGTGATAAATATCCTAAGGCTAAGTCAGCTTTCGCTAAGACTGGTAAAAATATTTCTTACAGTAGAAGAGTTGCACATGCTCATTACAAATCTGATAGTAAGATGGGTGAAAAGCTAGGCAACTCAATGTATAAACATATAACTTAAAATAACATGGCATACGTACAAAAAAATAATCCATTTGATACTTGTTGCTGCGGTAAGCGTAAGAGCACTATGAAGATGAAAACGCCAATGAAAAGAACATTGTCTGCTGGTTGTAAAGCCGCTGCTAAAAGAAAATTTGATGTTTACCCAAGCGCTTATGCTAATATGTGGGCATCTAAGCAACAAGGAAAAGGTAAGTGCTAATGGCTGTTTACAGTAGTAGTGTAAATAAAAAGCGCATGGGAGATTTTAAACACTCAGACGCTCCAGACGCTGAGGGTAAGTTTAAGACAATGTCTCCAGCTTCTCTAGCTAGTTGGCTAATCAAGACTAGAAAAGGTAATTTATCTAAAATTATTAGTAGCTTAAACCAACAAGTGGTTTTTAATAGAAAGAAAAATCCTAGCTATGCAGCTAAGATGCGTAAGACTATGGATATTGTTAGAAACAGATTAGGTAAAAATAAAAAATAATGGCATACTCTCAGAAAAATAATCCATTCAAAAAAAAGGTTACTAGAAAAGTATGCTTACCTAAAGCCAAGATAGCTAGCATGTCTAGCGCAGAAAAACAAAAAGTAATCAATGCTAAGCAGTCTGCTGCTAATCAAGGCAAGCAAGTAAGATCTTCTAAAAGTAACGTAACAGGTACGGCTAGTAGAAACTTAAAACACTGGGTTCAACAAGACTGGAGACAAGTTGGAGATCCTAGTAAAAAGTGTGGGGAGTAAGTAATAATATATACATCGTATAAAAAAAATAAATTATGGCATTTAAAATGAAAGCGGGTAAAGAAGGACCTATGAAAAAAAACTTCGGAATAGGTAAGAACTTACCAGATGGAAGATCTACTTCTTCTGCTTTTCAAGCCGACCAAAGATTTATGGGCCCAGATGTTGGTGGTACTAGAAAAGAATATAATGCTCTTTCTAAAGATGAAAAGAATCAAGTAAAAGATACGCGTAAAGCAAACGCTCCAAAGACAAAAAACAAAAAACCTACTTACGACAAAGCCTTTGAAAACATGGAAAGAGTTCCAGGTAAAACTAGAGGAAGCTATAATAGAAAAAATCCTATTACTGGAGAACTATATGCAGATGGACCTCAAGGATTATCAAAATTTAAAGAACAAGCTAAAGCTTATAACGCAAAGAAAAATAAGCCTGCTGCAAAACCTGCTGCAAAACCTGTTGCAAAGACTACTACTAATGTTAAGTCAAATTTAAAGCCACCTACAAAGCTACCAACAATAAAGCCTAAGTTAACTCCAACGGCAGGCAACTTGCTAGGAACAATGTCAGCAAGTATTAAACCTAAAGCTAAAGATGAGACTAATATTAAGCTAAAGAAAAATAAACTAACTGGTAGAACTAAAACTAAGACTGTTGAAAAAGTAGGTGACAAAGTTATTAAGACCAAAAATATAACAGATAGAAAAGGTAATGCTAAAACTAAAACTAAAACTAGAAAAAGAACAGCTGGCAAAGGAAAACAAAAGATAGCTAAAGCACTTACTAAGTTTGCTAGCAAGCTTTTAAAATAAACGTTAACAAAATAACACACAAAGATATGGCATTTAAAATGAAAAATCCATCTACAATGAAACTAGCTAAAAAAGCAGGTTCACCGATGGATATGGGCGCACAGCCAATGAAGATGAAAAAAGGCTCTCCAATGGATAAAGCTCTAATTGGTAAGCAAAACAACTTGCCACCAGAGCTTAAAGCTAAAATCGAAGCTGCACCAGAATCTCCTAAGAAGATGAAGAAGGCCGCTATGAAGATGAAAAAGAAATAACGGAAACACCGTTAACCACGTTATTAACCTAAAACCAAAATTATTATGACGTACCTATATTACCAGTCTACCAGTACAACTGGTGGCGAAGTTAAAGCAAACGATAAAACCAAAAAGCAGTGGGAACACTTAGCCAATAAAGAAAACTGGCGTATTGTTCAACTACCAAATGGTTACTATCAAACCGAAGTATCTAACCCAGTAAATGAAGAGTGGCATGATGTTACTCGTAGAGAAACTCTAGAAGGCGCTGAGTCAGCTATAGATGGTAGCATCGAACATTTTACAAAAAAATTAGAAGCTACTAAAGGACCAAAAGTTGTAAAAACTTTTAGTAAATAAAACAAACCAATTTAATTTAATTTAATATAATGGAATTTAACAACCCTAGTCTTCTTATCAAAGACTTAAACTTTGGTGAAGACGCAAAAAGTAAAATAGGTGCGGGTGTAGAAAAACTAGCAAAAGCAGTTAAGTCTACATTAGGAGCATCTGGAAAGTGTGTTATATATGAAGACGCACGAGGAATACCGGTAATCACAAAAGATGGTGTAACCGTTGCAGAGAGCGTAGTCTTGTACGATCCGGTTGAAAACCTAGGAGCTACTCTAATTAAAGAGGCTGCTAAAAACACAGTAAGAGAAGCCGGAGACGGTACTACAACAGCAACAGTTCTTGCTGAGTCCTTACTAAACACTATAAATCTTCCTGAATATAAGGATTCCGCTGATCGTGTTCTACGAGAAGGCGTTAAGTCAGGATTAGCTAAAATCAACAAATATTTAGATTCAGTAAAAATAGACGTAACAGACGATAAACTGTCTCACGTAGCTTCTATATCGTGTAACAATGATATTGAGCTTGGATCTATTATAGCTGAGGCTTATAATCAAGTTGGCAAAGATGGTGTAGTATTAATGGAGTCATCAGAAACTGAGGAAACTTACGTAGACGTAGTTGATGGCGTACAGCTAAAAGATTGTGGTCTAACATCACCTCACTTTGTTACTAACGTAGATAAGCAAAAGGCAGAGCTAGAAAATCCATTAGTATTAGTATGCATGTCTGAAATACCTAACATACGTAAGATACAGAGTATATTGGAATACGTTATTAAGAATAACCGATCTTTACTAATTGTAGCGCCTGTTGCTCAGCAAGTAAAATCGGCGTTGCTTATGAACAAAGTAAAAGGTAATATTAAAATTAACATTATAGATTTACCAGGCTTTGGTCCTACAACTAAAGACACTTGCGAAGACTTATCTATATTAACTGGCGCCACTCTATTTAACGAAGAACTTGGTGACGATTTAGATATGATTAAGCCAGAAGACTTAGGAGAAGCAGAATACTCTTCTACTGATGAAACAGACACTATTATAACTACTGTAGAAGGATATGAACAAGAACTAGAAGATCGTATTGATCAAGTTGCTAAAATGGTTGCAGATGAAAAGAACGGTTATATTAAAAAGAAGCTGGAACAAAGACTGTCTATGCTTTCAGGTTCAGTTGGTGTTATTAAAGTCGGCGCCAATTCTAAAGTTGAGCTTAAAGAAAAGAAGGATAGAGTTGAAGATGCGATATACGCGACCAAAGCAGCGTTAAAAGAAGGTATTGTGCCAGGCGGCGGCATAGCGCTACTTAACGCTTCTCAAGAAATTGAACCATCTAACGATGGTGAAAAAGTTATACTTAACTCTATTAAATCTCCATTTGAAACTATATTAAAAAACGCTGGCTTTGAAACTATAGGCTACCCTGATAAAGAAGGTTTCGGACTTGACGTAGTTACTGGTGATGAAGTTAACATGATTGACTTTGGAATAATAGATCCAGTATTAGTTACTAAGTCAGCACTTAAAAACGCAGTGAGTGTTGTTATGACTATTGTTTCTGCAGATTGTGTAATCTCAAACGCTAGAGCAGATGAAAGCAATTAATCATTACGTAGTAGTAGATAAAATAAAAACTGAACAAAAGAAAATTGCTGGTTTAATAGTAACAGAAAGAGTTGACGAAGACAATAGGTTTTTTAAAGCTAATGTTATATCAGCAGGGAACTTAGTAGAAGGAATATCAGAAGGTGACACAGTTCATTACGATAGGCACGCAGGACACGGAATACAATATGGCGATAAACTTTATTTTGTTATAAAGTCAAGTGATATAGTATTAGTAGATTAAACGTAAACCGCAAGCCAAAAGCCTTATACACAAAATCTTTAAACAAATTATTAATTAATCAAAAAATTTTAAAATGAACAAATTTTTGTATTTCAGAACAGACGATAGTGACTCTGCTACTGGCCATCCGGCTAGATCAGTATCTAACGCTCTGTTTCCAGCAGAATCTTTAGTAACTATCGAGGCTGCTTCAGACACATCAATAGCGATGTTGTTTAAAAACATAAGAAAAAGCTCTATTCAAGGACAAACTTCATTACTAGACAGAGTTGTTCTTAACGTTACTCAAGGTAAGCTTCAAGAAGCTATGAGAGATGTTAAAAACACTATTAACTCTGCTCCACACTCAAATGGATTTATTGTTATTGCAGACGACCAAGCTGTCGCTACAACTTGTAGTGAGCACATTACTTCTTGTGGCGCAATTCAGTTAGAAGTAGGAAACGAAGGGTTTGGATACCACGAGTACACGGAAATTGTACATCCAGTTGCTGTTGATGACAACGACGTATCTAACGAACTAGGCATTAGCATACCTGCACAAGCGCACATTACTTATGCTTCTCTTACTGCTATAGGTTTAGCTGGAAACGACGTAGGTTCTTTAGCTTTAGAAGTTCACAGCGCTAGCGTTGCTAGTGATGCTGCTTCTGCTGGTACTGAAATAGTTGGTGCTGATGTTGCTGGTAATGTGTCTCTTCCTGACGCTGATCTTGATGTTAGTAGTAACGCTGTTATTGGTAAAACAATTACAATGGGTACTTTAGCTGAAGTTCAAAGAGGTACAGATGCTACCTTCTTTCACGTAGTGGCTAAGGAAGATATGAAATCTACTGCTATAACAGGTAACGCAAGAGTTGCTGTGTATATTAGATGGTATGGACCAGCTGCTTTAGACAATAGATAATATAAAAAATTAACATTTAAAAAAACAAGAAATTATGGACACTAATTTATATTTTAGAAACGTAGCAGACGAAGATGATGATGACGATAGAGCTGCATCAGTATCTATACCTGCTGGAGAAATAACTGGATTTCACATGCAATCTGCTACAATACTTAAAATTTATTATAATCAAGATAACTTAACGGAGCCAAATACTGTGGGCTTAACCGTAACAAGTGGAAAAGGCCTTGATGTAATGAAAGCTTTGGTAGACGAAATGAACGTTCCTAACGGAGGTCAAAGAGTTATTGTTGATGAGGCTGCTACTGGATTCGGTGGCGAAGCTCAAGAAACTTTCTTTTTCAACTCTAACGTTACGGCGTGTGGTATTGCCGCAGCTTAATCTTGAATGAGATTAACTAGTCACGATTTACGTGAATTACAAATCCTAAAGTATTACAGGCTCACTAGAAAGTGGGCTTGTAAGACTTACGGGTTAACAGATGCCGATCTTGAATTACTAATATATTTAGACTGCAAGAAACGGTTTACAAGACAAGAATTTATTGATGGTACTTACACCATGAGTTGGGATAAAACCCGATGGGACAAGTTAAGAAAGTTAGGTTGGATAGAAACGTGGAGACACAGAAATAGAACAACAATAAAATACTCAGTATTTAAAACTTCGTTTAAATGCCAACAATTAATAAGTAGAATATATAGAATACTATTGGGTGACGAAGATTTACCTGTTTCTGATAGAAGTATATTTTACAATAACAAAACATATACTGACAAAGTCTTTAACAAGGCTATAGACGATATGATAAAAGACTCTGATAGATAATGGCGTTTAAACTAGGATCAAGCAAAGGGCTACAAGCACAAGGTGGTAATATAAAATCCACTATGAAGTTTAGAAAAGATCAAGATCTTTCTGTGCCTGGCGTGCCTGTTTACAAAAAAAAGCTAGATGGCGATGTTTTAGGAGAAGCTAACATGGACGGAAGTATCTACGTTAATAAGAGTGTAGATCCAAACGATCCTATGATGAAAAGAGTTCTTAATCACGAAATGCAACATATTACGGCTATGAAGATAGGTAGCGAAACCTACGACGATAACGCCGTGTATTTTAAAGGTGAAGTTTGGCCTAGAGGCGAAGGATATATAACAAACCCACATACTGGGCAAAAGATGAAAGAGGGTGATCCTAGATTACCTTGGGAATCAAATAAAATATCATGATACAAAATGTTTTAGGAGGATTATTTGGTAAAGTACTAGATAATGCAGAAGGAATTTTAGACAAGGTAATAACAACAGATAAGGAGCGCGACGAAGCTAAGTTGGCTATTAAATCTGTAATGTTAGAAGCAGAGCGTGAAGCTTTTGCAAAAGAAGTTGAAGACCGAAAGTCTGCACGCGACATGTATAAAGACGACGCTATTATTCAAAAAGTACTAGCAACGCTGTTTACAGTAGCATACTTTGGTATTACATTTGTAATGTTTAATTACTTTGTTACTAAAAGCTTAGAGCTAGGTGAATTTGAAATTAGCTTTATATCAACAATATTTGGCGCTATGAGTGCTAAAGTAAATACAATAATAGACTTCTTCTTCGGCGGAAGTTCAAAGAAAAACGAACAAACAAACAAATAAAATTATGGGAATGAATTCAACTACAGCTTATAACTTTGGACAATTTGGTTCTACGTTTTTAAGCGGCGATGGAGCTATATTAGACTTAACAGGCGCAACAGCCAAGTACTATGTTTGCGCTATAACTATTGTTTCTGCCACAAAATTTGGCGGTAGCGGATTAGGAATATTAGATGCTGGTAAACGTCTTGGACTACCCAATACGCACTTTGCTTCTAATGAAGATACTCAAACTTTAGATACAGATTGGGGCGCTGTTACAAACGCGGGTGACAACGATAGTGATCTTGTAGTATTAGATGGTAGTGGAACAGAGTTTCCTGCTGGTATGACTCTATACGGTATGTATGACTACGTAGAGCTACATGCTGGAGATGTTATATGCTACGTGGCACCAAGAGCAGATTACATAACTAGATCGGCTACTATATAATGGCGTTAGGCAGCGCAAATACATCAGCACAGTCTAGAGGTAAAAACAAGTCTATACTGGTTAGAAGAAGAAAAGAAGTAGTTATAGCTAAAACGTATGGCTCTATTTCTGGAACAACAGTTCAAGCTAGAGCTGCCTGCGATAGTAGAGACTCTCTTAGTGAAACGTATTACCATAGTGGTAGTGGTTCAACTCCTACAGTTAACGATAGGGTTTACATATCAAGAAGAGCTGATAATAGAAGAGGGTTGCTGCAAGACGGATTTTATAAAATAACTGCTAACGATAGAGATTTTGTAAGTATACAAATAACAAGCGGGGTGGTTGCAGCCGTAGAAGACTGCAGATAATAAACAATTAACTTAAATTAAATTAAATCATGGCAAAAAGAAAAACTCCAAAAGGAGAAAAAATTGTCGACCTTAAACCTAAGGCAGACAAAATTACTGAAGAACAGCTAAAGTCTTTACAAGGACTAGTAAAAGCTATTAACACTGCACAAGCAGACGTTGGCGCTATTGAAGCTAGAAAACACAATCTATTACATCAAGTTTTTGAAATACAAGGTATGTTGGCTAAGCTTCAAGAAGAGTTTAAAGAACAATATGGAACTGGAGACATCAACATTCAAGATGGATCTATTAGAAAACAAGAAGATGAGCAAGCTGATTCGTAAAATTACTATAGGCAAAGATTACAAAGTTGACGCTATGCACTATTCTGTTGGGCAGGAAGTGTACGGTGGCCATACTATTTGTGATATTATAGAAGAAGAAAATAAATTTTCTATATACATTAAAAAGAAAAAAGATGTACTGCCTTGGAAAGACTTCAATAAAAACATGGCTGTTTCCGTAGAATACAACTTAGAGTATTAATGAAAAGTGTTTACGGGTTTGTGATTAAGCCTAAGGGCGAAAGATACAAAAATACTTCTAAAGTTGGAGACAAAGAGCTAATAACAAACACTGAAGTTTATAGTCATCAACACGTTAATAGAGAAGCAACAATCGTATCTTGCCCCATGGTAGGTGATAGTTTAGGTTTAGAGCCTGGCAATACCGTCATAGTACATCACAACGTATTTAGAAGATGGCACGATGTAAAAGGTAGAGAGCGAAACAGTAAAAACTTTTTTAACGAAGAAACCTATATTATACACGCAGATCAAATGTTTTTGAAAAAAAGCAACGGCAAGTGGAGGTGTTTTAAAGGCTATTGCTTTATTAACCCAATAAAACAAACGGACATTTATAGCGGTGATTTAGAAAAACCTAACGTAGGTATCGTAAAGTATTCTGACGGAACCGTAGACGTTGGGGATATAATTGGTTACAGGCCAAAGACAAACAGTGAATTTGTCTTCGAAGGAAAAAGGCTATATAGAGTTTTATCAAATCTTATTACAATTAAATATGAATATCAAGGAGACGAAGAAGAGTATAATCCAAGCTGGTCATAAAGCAGTTGAAGAACTTATTAAGGTTGCGAAAGAAGCTATTGTTGATGGTGATGATGATATTACTGCCGATAGACTTAAAAACGCTGCTGCTACAAAAAAGCTCGCTATATTCGATGCCTTTGAGATACTTAATCGTATACAAGAAGAACAGGCTTTACTTGAGGGTAAGGTTACTGAAGAGAAAAAAGAAAAAGTTTTTAAGGGCTTTGCCGAAGGTAGATCTAAATAATGTACGAGCAAACTTTATACAAAATAATAGAGCCAATAAAAAAGACTACAATAAGTAGACTTAATAAAGGTAAAAAGTGGAAGCACGGGTATGATAAAGACCATGACGTTGTTGTGCTTTCTCACAGCGGGCAGATAGGTGAAATATACGATATTCAAGGTTTAAAAATAGCTTTACCTAAAGTTCCAAAAAACGTTTACAGTAATGATAATAATAAATGGGAACAACTTCCAAAGCCTGATATACTTAAAAAGATAAAAACAATATTTGACTGGAAGTCGTATCCGGAAGATCAAAAAGAACAGTGGCACGATTACATAGATGAGGAGTTTAATAGACGCGAAGAAGGTTTTTGGTTTAACAACAATGGTAAGCCAACTTATATTACGGGTACTCACTATATGTATCTTCAATGGAGTAAAATTGACGTGGGCGCACCAAACTTTAGAGATGCAAATAGATTATTCTTTTTGTTTTGGGAAGCTTGCAAAGTAGATAAGAGGTGCTACGGCATGTGTTACTTAAAAAATAGACGTTCTGGTTTTTCTTTTATGAGCTCTGCAGAGACCGTTAACTTAGCTACCATTTCAAGTGACTCTAGATATGGTATACTGTCTAAAAGTGGTGCTGATGCTAAGAAGATGTTTACTGATAAGGTTGTACCTATATCTATAAACTATCCTTTCTTTTTCAAACCAGTGCAAGACGGTATGGACAGACCAAAGTCTGAGCTAGCATATCGTGTTCCAGCGAGTAAGTTTACTCGTAAAAAAATAGACACAAACGAAAAGCTAGAAGAGATAAAAGGTTTAGATACTACGATTGACTGGAAGAACACAGGGGATAACAGTTATGATGGTGAAAAGCTTTCACTACTAGTACACGATGAGAGTGGTAAATGGGAACGACCAGATAACATACTCAACAACTGGCGAGTTACGAAAACTTGTCTTAGACTAGGTAGTAGAATTATTGGAAAATGTATGATGGGATCAACATCAAATGCTTTAGACAAAGGTGGTGATAACTTCAAAAAACTATACAACGACAGTGATGTCACAAAAAGAAATAGAAATGGTCAAACAAAATCTGGTTTATATTCTTTGTTTATCCCAATGGAATGGAACTTTGAAGGATTTATTGATGAGTATGGACAGCCCGTCTTCAATACTCCAGAACGAGATGTTTGTGGACCAGACGGTGAATTAATAGACGTAGGTGTAATAAACCACTGGGAGAACGAAGTTGATGGTTTAAAAGACGACCAAGACGCTTTAAACGAGTTTTATCGTCAGTTTCCAAGAACAGAAGAACACGCGTTTAGAGATGAAACAAAAAACAGTATATTTAACTTAGTTAAGATATACGAGCAAATAGATTACAATGAAGGCATTGCAAGTTCAGCGTCAGTAACAACGGGGAGCTTTCAGTGGGTTAACGGAATAAAAGACACACAAGTTGTTTTTACGCCTAATCCTAGCGGTAGATTTAAAATAAGTTGGGTACCACCTGCTAGACTTCAGAACAACATAATAAATAAAAATGGAATTAAGTATCCAGGAAATGAACACATGGGCGCTTTTGGTTGTGACAGTTACGATATTAGCGGGACTGTTGATGGTAGAGGTTCTAACGGAGCTTTACATGGATTAACTAAGTTTTCAATGGAAGACGCACCACCAAACCACTTTTTTTTAGAATATATTGCTAGACCACAAACCGCTGAAATGTTTTTTGAAGATGTGTTAATGTCATTAATATTTTATGGTATGCCACTACTTGCTGAAAACAACAAACCTAGATTACTCTATTATTTAAAGCGTAGAGGATATAGAGGTTTCAGTATGAACAGACCAGACAAAGTTTGGAATAAGTTGTCTGTTGCAGAAAAAGAAGTTGGTGGAATACCAAACTCTAGTGAAGATATTAAACAAGCTCACGCCGCTGCAATTGAAATGTATATCAACGATCACGTTGGAGTAAAAAACGACGGATCTTATGGTAGCGTGTATTTTAACGAGACACTTAATGACTGGGCTAAGTTTAACATAAATAAGAGAACAAAGCATGATGCTTCTATAAGTTCTGGACTAGCTGTTATGGCTTGTAATAGAAATTTGTATAAGCCTACTGCTGATAGAATAATACAACCTTTGAACTTAACTGTTTCAAAATATAGTAACGATGGATTATCATCTAAAATAATAAAGAATGGCTTATAACACAGGTGTAGTTAGTAATTATTTTCCAAGTCAAGCTGTAAGCGATCTTGAAAAGATTAGTTTTGATTATGGCTTAAAAATAGCTAAAGCTATAGAAGCTGAATGGTATGGCACTTCAAACGGAGATGCTAGAACAAGAAACCAAGGAAGAACAAATAGATACAGTGGTAATCAAAGTGATTTCCACAAGCTTAGACTTTACGCTAGAGGTGAGCAGTCTATAGAAAAATACAAAGATGAGCTTTCTATAAACGGTGATTTATCCTACTTAAATTTAGACTGGAAACCAGTACCCATTATTCCTAAGTTTGTTGATATTGTTGTAAATGGTATAGCTGAAAGAACTTACGATATTAAAGCTTATTCTCAAGATCCTAACGGTGTTCAGAAAAGAACTGAATATATGGAATCTATTTTAGCTGACATGAGATCTAAAGAGCTAAATGATTTTGCTCAAAAAGAACTAGGTGTAAATCTGTACAACAATGATCCAGCAACTCTACCTGGTGACGAAGAAGAACTAGCTCTTCACATGCAGCTAACATACAAGCAGGCTGTTGAACTAGCTGAAGAACAAGCTTTGAATGTTTTGCTAGAAGGAAATAGATATGAAAACACTAAGAAGAGATTTTACTACGATTTAGCAGTATTGGGAATTGGCGCTGTAAAAACTAATTTTAATACATCAGAAGGAGTTACTATTGACTATGTTGATCCAGCTGATTTAGTTTATTCTTATACAGACTCTCCTTACTTTGAAGATATATACTACGTTGGCGAAGTAAAAAGCATACCAATAAATGAGTTAGTAAAACAATTTCCACACTTAAACCAAGAAGAGATAGAGGAAATAGCTTCTAAGAGCGGAGGTCATAGAGCTGCTTTTGAATCGTATAAAGAGCAAGATAATAATACTGTTCAAGTACTTTACTTCAATTTTAAAACATATATGAATGATGTTTATAAAGTTAAAGAAACTGGTACTGGCGGTGAAAGAGCAATACCAAAAGATGATACTTTTAATCCACCTGAAAATATGGAAGGTGGTTTTCAAAAAATGCAAAAGTCTATTGAGTGTCTTTACGAAGGAGCTTACATACTTGGCTGTGACAAGCTTATACAGTGGGAGATGTCTAAAAACATGATGAGACCTAAAAGTGATTACACTAAGGTTAAGATGAACTACTCTATTGTAGCGCCTAGAATGTACAAAGGCAAAGTTGAGTCTTTGGTTAGTCGTATTACTGGTTTCGCAGACATGATACAGTTAACTCATTTAAAAATACAACAAGTAATGTCTAGGATGGTTCCAGACGGAGTTTACCTTGACGCTGATGGTTTAGCTGAAGTTGACTTGGGCAATGGAACAAATTATAATCCACAAGAGGCTTTAAACATGTTCTTCCAAACAGGTTCTGTTATAGGTAGATCAATGACCGCTGACGGCGACATGAATCCTGGTAGAGTGCCAATACAAGAAATAACTAGTGGCAGTGGAGGCGGTAAGCTTCAGAGCTTAATAGCAAACTACAACTACTACTTACAGATGATACGTGACACAACAGGACTAAACGAGGCAAGAGATGGTAGCATGCCAGATAAAAACGCTTTAGTAGGTGTTCAAAAACTAGCAGCTGCAAATAGTAACACTGCGACAAGACACATATTACAAGCTGGATTATTTTTAACAGCAGAAACTTGCGAGGCTTTGTCTCTTAGAATATCTGATATAATAGAATACTCTCCAACTAAAGACGCTTTCATACAAGCTATAGGTGCTCATAACGTTGCTACGCTAGAAGAAATGTCTGAGCTACACTTATATGACTTTGGTATCTTTATAGACTTAGCTCCTGATGAAGAGCAAAAAGCTATACTAGAAAATAATATACAAGTAGCTTTGTCTCAACAAAATATAGACTTAGAAGACGCTATTGATCTTAGAGAAATAAAAAATATTAAGCTAGCTAATCAAATGCTAAAAATTAGAAGAGCTAAAAAGCTAAAGAGAGATCAAGCGATACAACAACAAAACATTCAAGCGCAAGCACAAGCTAATGCACAGGCTCAGCAAGTTGCAGCGCAAGCAGAAATGCAAAAGACGCAAGCTATAACTCAAATGAATGCACAGTTAGAGCAAACAAAGTCTCAGCTTAGAATGCAAGAAAACCAAGCCGACGCTGTTCTCAAAAAATCTTTAATGGAGTTAGAGTTTCAAATGAACATGCAGCTTAAGCAAATGGAGACTGAAATACTTAAGTCTAGAGAAGAGGCTAAAGAAAATAGAAAGGACGAAAGAACCAAAATACAAGCTTCACAGCAAAGTGAGCTTATAGACCAAAGAAAGCAAGGTACGCCACCTAAAAAGTTTGAATCAGCAGGTAATGATATACTTGGTGGATTTAACTTAGGTGGTTTTGAGCCTAGATAATTACTAATTTATATTTTATATTATGGAAGAAAATGAAAACGTAACTGAAGAGGTTACACAAGAAACACAAGATACTCAAGAAAAGCAAGAGGTTGAAAAGCCTGTAGTTGACGAGTCTAAGTTTGAATCTGCTGGAGATGACAGTATTATCAAAGTAGATTTAAGCAAACCAGTTGAAGATGAAAACCAAGAAGAAACAACAGAAGTTGCAGATGGCACAGTTGACGACACAAGAGTGGTTGGAAGCGATGAAAACTCCGAGCCCGTACAAGAACAAGAAAAAGTACAGCCGGAAGTCGAAGCACAGGACGCAGTACTAGAAGAAGTAACTGAAGAAGTAACTGAAGAGGTAGAGGCTGTTGTTGAAGAAGTAGAAGAGGCGATAGCTGAAGCTCAAGAGACTGGCGAGCCATTACCAGAGAATATCCAAAAGCTAATTGACTTTATGGGTGAAACTGGTGGAACTTTAGAAGACTACGTTAATCTTAACAAAGATTACTCTGAGTTAGATAATATGACTGCTTTAACAGAATATTATAAAAGAACAAAACCGCATTTAGATGCGGACGAAATAGAGTTTCTAATTGAAGACTCGTTTAACTACGATGAAGAGCTAGACGAAGAAAGAGATATTAGAAGAAAAAAACTAGCGCTTAAAGAGCAAGTTGCCAGCGCAAAGGCCTACTTAGACGGGCAAAAGTCTAAATATTATGAAGAAGTTAAGGCTGGGTCAAGGTTAACGCCTGAAGCTCAAAAAGCTATGAACTTCTTTAACCGATATAACAAGGAATCGGAGCAGAATGAAAAAGTAGCATCAGAAGCTAAACTTAAGTTTAACCAAAAAACCGATCAGGTTTTTAATGACAAATTCAAAGGTTTTGAATACAACGTCGGAGACAAAAAGTATAGGTTCAATGTAAAAAACGCTAAAGAGGTTAAGAACACTCAAAGCGACATTAACAATTTTGTCAAAAAGTTTTTGGCAGAAGATAACACAATGTCAGACGCTAAGGGTTATCACAAATCTTTATTTACAGCGATGAATGCAGATGCTATTGCACAACACTTTTATGAACAAGGCAAGGCTGATGCTGTCAAGGACAGTGTCAACAAGGCAAAAAACGTTAACATGGACCCACGACAAACTCACAATACGTTTGAAGGTGGTGGAATGAAAGTAAGAGTGCTAGGCGAAAATTCTTCTGATTTTAAGTTTAAGATTAAAAAAAGATAATTTTAACAATTTAAAACAAATTAATCATGGCATTAACTGCAGGAACTAATTTGAATAGCGTACCAACTGCTCAAAAGCAAACGTTATCTTCAAATTACTTAGATTTTACAGGCGGCACGGACACAACGTGGGCGCAACAATATTTACCAGACCTTATGGAGCAAGAGGCTGAAGTGTTCGGAAACAGAACAATTTCAGGTTTCTTATCTCAAGTAGGGGCTGAAGAAGCTATGACTTCTGACCAAGTTGTTTGGTCTGAGCAGTCTAGATTACACATAGCATTAAAAGGAACAGTTATTACAGCTGGTTCTACTAATGGTACTTTTACAGTTATATCTGACATCGACGGAAACGTATCAGGTGACGGATTTACCGTAGCTGACCACGGTGTTAGAACTAACGACATTGTACTTATTGCTTCTGCTGGTATCGTTACACAATGTTTAGTTGTTGACGCTGACACAGCTGTTATTCAAGTTGAACCTTATGACAAAGCTGACTTAACTGGTCACGCTACTGGCGCAAGCGCTTCTACTTTATTAGTTATTGGTTCTGAGTACGCTAAAGGTACATCTTACAACGATGGCAACTTTGCTGCGTCTACTTCAAGAACTGCTAACGAGCCAACTTTCAAGTCTTTCTCTAATAAGCCAATTATTATGAAAGATTACTACGAAGTATCAGGATCTGATGCATCTCGTATTGGTTGGGTTGAAGTTTCAGGTGAAGCTGGACAAAACGGTTACTTATGGTACTTAAAAGCTGAAGCTGACACAAGATCACGTTTCACTGACTATTTAGAAATGGCAATGCTTGAAAGCGTTAAAGGTTCTAACTCAACTGTTGTTGATACTAGTCTAGGTGCTCCTAATGACGGTTCTGTTGGTACTGAAGGTTTATTTGCTGCTATCGAAGATAGAGGTAACGTAACTTCAGGTATTTCTGGTGTAAACTACGCTACTGACCTAGCTGAATTCGATGCTATCTTAGCTGAATTTGACAACCAAGGTGCTATTGAAGAAAACATGATGTTCGTAAACAGAGCTACGTCTCTTGCTATCGATGATATGTTAGCTTCTATGAATTCTTACGGTGCTGGCGGTACTTCTTACGGAGTATTTGACAACTCTGAAGATATGGCGTTAAACTTAGGTTTTTCTGGATTCCGTAGAGGATCTTACGACTTCTATAAGTCTGACATGAAATATCTAAACGACAAAGGAACTAGAGGCGGTATTAACTCTGCTGCTACTTCTGCTGCAATTAGAGGGGTAATTGTACCAGCTGGTGTATCTTCTGTATATGACCAAATGTTAGGGAAAAATATGAAGCGTCCGTTCTTACACGTACGTTACCGTGCTTCTCAAACAGATGACCGAAGAATGAAAACTTGGGTTACTGGTTCTGTTGGAGCTGCTACATCTGCTTTAGATGCAATGCAAATCCACTTCTTATCAGAAAGATGTTTAGTTACTCAAGGTGCTAACAACTTTATGTTAATGAAGTAGAAATACTTTTCAAGCTACCCTGCCTTCGGGTGGGGTAGTTTTTTTTATTAATTATTATTATATTATATCATGGCTAAAAAGCAAACAACAAAGGCTAATGTAGCGCCTACGACAAAAGCTACAAATGAAATGCGACAAGTTGTTATTGAAACAGCGGTTGCAGAAAAAGAAGTAGAGGCTCCTAAGAACGATTGGGAGATTAAAGATAGATTATACTACTTGAAAGGTAAGAAAAAGCCTTTATCAAGAATGATCAGATCTGCTAATATATTTTTCTTTGATGAAAACAAAGGTTTTGAAAGAGAATTAAAGTATTGTGAGAACCAGAGAACGGTTTTTGTTGATGAAATGAAAGGCGATCAAAGATTGTCTCACATTATATTTAGAAACGGAGCTTTGTTTGTACCAAAAGAAAAAACAGTATTGCAAAAGTTTTTATCATTACACCATCCAGACAGAGACGTAATGTACTTTGAAGACAAGCCTGCTGAAGTAGCGGCTGACCAAGTAGATTACATTGAAATGGAAATTGAAGCATTAATGGTAGCTAGAGATTTAGATATTGATTTAGCTGAAGCTGTTATGCGTGTAGAGATCGGATCTAAGGTATCAGAGATGAGTTCTAAGGAATTAAAAAGAGATTTACTATTATATGCTAAAAGAAATCCTGGTTTATTCTTAGAATTAGTAAACGATGAAAATGTATCTTTGAGAAACACAGGTATTAAAGCTACTGAAATGGGTATATTAAAGTTGTCTAGCGATCAAAGAACTTTCACATGGGGTTCTAACGATAGAAAACTAATGAACGTACCTTTTGACGAGCATCCTTATTCAGCTTTAGCCGCTTGGTTTAAAACTGATGAAGGTATGGAGGTTTTCTCCAGTATTGAAAAACGCTTAAACGCGTAACTATCCTATGGTAGAGCAGCCACTCTTCGGGGTGGTTGCTTAACTATAAAAAAAAACATAATGGCAGTAGATGTAAATAAAGTTTATCAAAGAGTTTTGGCTATTGCCAACAAAGAACAAAGAGGTTACATTACTCCTCAAGAATTCAACATATTAGCTAATCAAGCGCAATTAGATATATTTGATCAATATTTTTATGATCTTGGTCAATTTTTAAGAGTACACGGAAACGACACTACTTTTGCAGACGCTGTAGAAATGTTGAAAGAAAAAATAAGTACTTTTGAAAAGTACAATACTACAATAAGTTCTGGTGTTACTTTGCCTACAGATCTTTACAGATTAAACTGCGTTAGATTTAATGGTGTTGAAGCTGAGCTTATTTCTCTTAAAGATTTTTACAGAATACAAAATAGCTATTTGCTTTCGCCAAGAGACGAGTATCCAATTTACATAAGAACAGAAGGTGCTATAAAAGTTTACGGCCACACGTCATCAACCAATCATACTTTGTCACAAAAAACATCTAATGTAGCATGTGACTATATAAAGAAGCCAAGTTTAGTGAATTGGACTTATAATGTCGTTTTAAACAACGCTATATATAATGCTAGTGCAAGTGACGTTCAGCACTTTGAAGTTCACGAATCAGAAGAGTCTAACTTAGTTTATACTATTTTAAAGCTCGCTGGTATGGCTATTAAAGATCCTTCAGTATATCAGTATGGTGCTGGTGAAGAAATAAAAGATATACAACAAGAAAAACAATAATATATGGCTCAAATATCACAAACACAAGCGAGTTACTATGGCGCTTCAAGTGGTCATGGAGCTTATCAGTTTACTTCACTTAGAGATATTATAAATGCGTTTCTTGTAATATACGTTGGAGAAGATAAGCTAATAAGTAAAATTAGCAAAACAGACGTTAGATTTCATGCTCAAAGAGCTTTACAAGAATTAAGTTTTGATACTTTAAAATCTGTAAAGTCTTTAGAGTTAGAAGTTCCAGCAACACTACAAATGTCACTACCTCAAGACTATGTTAACTACGTTAAAATTACTAGAACTGATAACAGCGGTATAGAGAGAGTTTTATATCCAGCTATAAACACTAGTAATCCAACCGCGCCTTTGCAAACAGGTGCAATTGGAGACGAGGGCTTTATTGACGCTGGTGCCGATGGAGCTATTGATCTACAATCAGAGTCTGATACTTGGACATCGTTTAAAGGACAAACTAGTTCAAACGTTGATGAAGACGCTTACAACTTTGATACTGATTTATTTGACTTATTTCTAGGTCAAAGATATGGTATAAACCCTGCTAATGCACAAATAAACGGAACATTTTATATCGACGAGCTAAATGGAAAAATTCACTTTGGCTCTTCCATAGCTGGCAAAACAGTTACTGTTAAATACATAAGCGACAGTCTAGGTACTGACGCAGAGTCTAGAGTTCACAAGTTTGCTGAAGAAGCAATGTACAAACATATAGCGTACGCTGTCGTAGCTAATAGAGCTAACATGCCTGAGTATGTTGTTCAAAGGCTTAGAAAAGAAAAGAAAGCAGCTACAAGACAAGCTAAGCTTAGATTATCAAACATTAAGTTAGAAGAAATATCTCAAATACTAAGAGGTAAATCTAAACAAATTAAACACTAGTAAATGGCTGAGATTAAAAGAACTTTTCTCAAGAGCAAAATGAACAAAGATCTCGATGAGAGATTAGTTCCTGGCGGAGAATATAGAGACGCTTTAAATATAGAGGTAACCACCTCAGAGGGAGCTAACGTTGGATCTGTTCAAAATTTAAAAGGCAACACTAACGCTACGGTTACAGATCATAACGGTTTTTCTTTAATAGCTGGTAGTAGAGCATTAAGTTCTAGCGCTACTACAGTTGGTGTTCATGCCGATGAGTCTACTAAGGCAATATACAATTTTATTCATTTAGCTAGCGATCTCGTTGCTAACGGAACTTATACAGGCGCTACAAGATTTACTGGAATTAAGTCAGACTGTATAACTGAATTTAAACCTTACTCAAATCAAGACGGTGGTGCAACAAGACCTATTGTAGTTGATGTTTTTGAAGTAAGATCAGCTGCTTTACCTTACGTAGAAGGAGCTAACAATAGAATAATTACTGGACTAGAAACTATTTCTTCAGATCCATCTACTCAAGGCAGCGGGCATATTCCGGCTGGTATAAGAGTTGGGATGAGAGTTAGGAAAGTTGATGTAAATGGAAACCCAGTAGATTCTGATAATAGCAAATTATACGTAAAAAAAATATTAACCTCCTCAGAAGACAACGGAAAGATAGAGATTACGGGTGGATCATTTTTTCCTTATAACCAAGTAGATCTTGATGCAGGAGTTGTTTTTAAGTTTACCGCAGAAAGAGTTTTAAATTTTGAGGCTGGCGTAAACAAAATAGAGGAAAACACAGAGGGTACTCCTTCTACTAAAACACCTGAAGACAAGATTATATCATCAATAAATCTTGTTGATGATATACTATACTACACCGACAATAAGACAGAGCCTAAAAGAATATCTCTTAGTAGATTTAGAGAAAAGCTTAGTTTCATATACAAGCATTCTACGCATATTTGGAGAGATGTTAGCGGAACATTAATAAAAACGCCGTTAGAAGAATCTTTAATAACGGTAATAAGAAAAAATCCTTTAACTCCACCGGTTATAGAAACTATAACAACTACGAGGCAGCCTGTAGCTATTAGAGTTAGCAACGATGTAGACTTTGGAGAAATTTTTGGAAATCTTGTAACGCAAGACGAGCAAGGATTAGCAACAACTTTTAACTATTCAGAAGCTACTACTTCTTTAGTTTTGCTACGCGACACTTTGTCTAACACTGGTGTTAGCCCTTTTTCTTTTACTACAGCAGAAAACGAAGTTTTTTTACCTGACGGTAGTAATATGCCTAACGGTAACAACCTACTAACTTTATCTGCCGCAACGGAAAGAGTAAACTGGAGAACTGGTGATGTTCTTCAACTAACTGGAAATATTACAAACTCAACCGCGTTAGTACAGATAGTGTTTTCGCACGCAAATGGAGTTACAAACGGAATTTCTGTTGCAAACGCATTTACAACGTTTAGAGTAAAGTTAATTTCTACGTCGCAAGAATATACTGGATCTGAGCCAGATGAATCTTGGCTAGCAGAAATACATGATAGAGATAGAGTGTATGAAGATGACTTTGTTTGCTTTGCTTATAGATATAAATATGTAGACGGTGAATACTCTGCAATATCACCGTACTCTAACGTAGCTTTTAAAGCTGGTTTTTACTCTTATAATCCAATAAAAGGATTTAATGGTGGTATGGTTAACAGGGCAAAAAGTATAAAAGTATCTGATTTTATACCTCCTCACATACCTAGAGACGTTGAAAAAGTTCAACTTTTATTTAAAAAAACAAACTCAGCACTAGTCAACGTTATTAGAACTTACGAAAGAAATTCTTTTGACTGGAATATTCAAGGAACTATTGGTAGTAATTACAAAGGATCATTAGAAATAAGCTCAGAAGTATTTGGAGCGGCGCTTGGTGAAGATCAATCGCTTAGAATATTTGACAATGTTCCAGTAAAAGCTAGATCTCAAGAGTTTAGTTCTAGTAGACTATTGTATGGAAACTACCACGAAAACTATAACGTACAAGATGAATCTTTTACTAACATAGATCCTAAAATTAATTCTGGATTTGAATCTTTGTTTACTAACTTTAATGCTAGCTTTGAAAGCTCTTCTAACATGAGTGCTACGCAGTCAAACGACTCGCCAGGAGGCTTTGTTGAAAGTTCTACTTACGAACAAGTAGCTTCAAGTGGAACTTTCATAACCCCAGCTTTTACTGACGGAGAATTTACTTTAAATTACAACACTGCCCAAAGTGATTCGATAGCTAATCCTTACGGTGGTCTTCCAGCGACTATAGAAAACGATCCTTCAAACGCATACTCAAATGTATTACCTACTGGTAATATGAGTAATAACATTTGTGAAAACGGACCGTATTATGAGGCTTCGGTTTCTGGAAACTACACTTTTAAGGCTAGCGTTCAAGTAAAGTTTATTTACAATATAACCTTAGGCGCAAACATATCGCTGTCTTCAGATCACCAGGGATTATTTTTTGGACTAGCAAAAACAGACAGCAATGGTAAATGGCTTAGTCACGAAACCTTGCACAACGAAAACGGTGACTATAGTTCTGTAACAGTAAACGAAAACAATGATAATATATTGCATGTTGAAGCTGTGGCTGGAAACAATTTAAACACAACTGTAACTACAACCAGCAACGGAACTTTACCTCATCAAAGCTTTTCTTTTGAAAAAACAGTATACTTGAATGCTGGCGAAAAAGTTGCAGCTGGTTTTATCGGTGCAAAAAAAATATTAGACTTTTCTTTTATAGCTCCAGCACAAATTGGTACAACCGTGCCAGTATTAAAAAATTCTTACTTTGCAGTAACAAGTTCTCCTGCTGAAGTAGATAATTTTATTGGTGCACAGGCTAAAAGCTCTGTAAAGTCTGATAGAGAATACCAGGTTGGTGTAGTTTATTCAGATGAGTACGGTAGAGAATCTTCTGTGCTAATAGGAAACAGCAAAGGTTTAAAAATT
>UEXM01000696.1_pt1 | contig 31361 bp, 28 predicted proteins | sample 1796661 | NCBI WGS metagenome assembly UEXM01 (sample SAMEA4772469, study PRJEB27181) | metagenome
AAACCTGGAGACACAGGAATAGAACAACGATTAAGTACTCAGTATTTAAAACTTCATGGAAATGCTCTCAAATGATTAGTAGGATATATAGAATCCTATTAGGTGAGGAAGACTTACCCACTTCAGAGAGAAGTGTATTTTATAAGAATAAATCATATACAGATAAAGTTTATAATAAAGCTATAGATGATATGATAAAAGATAAAGACAGGTAATATGGCATTTAAAATGAAAGGCTTTCCAATACACAAGGGTGTTTCTCCAATGAGAAATATGAAAGATGATCCAAGTAACGATCCAAATTACGATCCAAGTTTTGGAGCTGAATCATTTAAGGGTTACGATGATGACTCATCTACTACCAGTACCGAAAAAAAAGAAAATACTGACAATAGTGAGCAAGGAACAAATACTGGAGATCTAAGCAACGTTGTTCCAAAAACAACTTCAGTAGAAACTGACGATAAAGATTCTAAAATTAAAACTACTGATGGTAGTAACTTAGGAGACGGATTAAACGATGCTAAAAATGCAGATGAACGAAAAAAACTAATGGAGCAAGCGAAAAAAGAGATGTATGCTAACGCTTGGCAAAATAGTGGTATTGGACATATTGTTGAAGCTGGAAAATCTATTGGAAGAGGTATTAAAAACATTAGAGAAAAAAGAAAAGCTAAAAAAGCTGAAAGACTTACCTCTGCAAAAGAAGCTGTTGGGTCAGGCACTGAAACTTTAAAACAAGCGAAGACTGTAGAAAGAAACAGAAGGAAAACTGATGCGAAGGCAAAAAGAAATATTAAGAAAGCTAAAAAAGACAAAAAGAAATTAGCTGAATATAGAAAGAAAAATCCAGTAAGAGGTAAGGAAGCTATAAATGCTCTTGCTAACCAAACAAAGAAATCGTAAATGGGATTTAAACTAGGTAAAGAAAGAGGTTTGCAAGTGGATAATGGGGAGATCAAAAATAAGATGAGTTTCAACAAGGATAACGTGTCTATACCTGGTGTCCCTGTTTTTAGGAAAGATTTAGGTGAAGGTATAATGGGTGAGGCTAATATGGATGGAAGTATCTACCTTAGTAATAATATTGAACCTGGAAGTAAAGAAGAAAGAGAAGTTCTCATACACGAGATGAGACATGCAACCGACATGAAAATCGGTAAACTAAAATACGAAGACGATTATATTAAGTATAACGGAGAGACGTATCAAAGAAAAGACATTAACGGGGAGGATATGATTAACTACGATGGTAAATGGATCCAAGCTGGTAGTACTGAGTTCCCTTGGGAGCTCGAAGCAAACAACGGTAATAAATAACAATTAAACAAATTAAACAAAAATGGCAACATTAACACCAACATTAACTTTAGCATCTTCAGATATGAATGGAGATGTCTTGAACTTATCAGTGACAGATACTCTGGCGGTTCTTGGACAAGTTACAACAAAACAAGTAGTAGCATCAGCAACCAACACAGTGTTTGCCACAGCTGCTAATTATACTAAATCATACGTGTATATAAAGAATCACAGTACAGTCGCAGCTGAGGTTATTACTATTGGAAACCCTTCAATTGACGCAACATGCGACTATAACAACGATCCAACTATAGAAATGGATGCTACTAATATCCTTAGATTTGGCATGACAGTAAGTGGTACTGGTATTCCAGCGGGAGCAACTGTGGCATCTATAACAAGTGCAACCGCATTTGAGTTATCAGCGTCTACAACTGGTGGATCAGTTACAAACGGAACATTAACATTCGGTACAGATGAGTACTTTAAATTAGGGGCTGGAGAATTCGCATTTTTTCCTTGGATGGCTAGTGAGGCTACTGCTGCATCACAAGATGTAAGTTTAGCGTTAAAAACAGCTTCAGGATCACCTGTATTAGAAGTAAGAATATATCAAGAAGCAGCCTCATAAATTAATAAATAAATAAACAAAAAAACATGGCAACATTAACACCAACACTTACGCTTGCTAGCACTGATATCTTTGCTGGTCAACCGTTAAATTTATCTGTTACAGATACCCTAACGGTATCAGCTCCAATGACAGATATATCAAGAATGAATACTAACGATAATATTGGAAATGGAGTTGGTATACTTTTACCAGAAGCAACTACTGATACTTATTTTATATACCTAAAGCATACTGGCGTATTAGCATCAGATGGTATAACAGCAGCAAATGCGGGTGACGACTATGTAATCGTTACTAACGCTGATGGAGACACTGACTTTATAAGATTATATCCTGGAGAATTTGCATTCTTTCCACTAAACATATTTGATAACTCAGATGATGGTGTGGAAGTAGGAGGTTTAAAGGTAGAAAAAGGAGGAGCTGATGTACAGATTAACTACGGTTTCTGGAAAAGATCATAGTGGAAATATTTAAAGATAACAATAACTGGAACGAGAAATCTATTATCGGATTCATTGCATTTTCAATAATGTGTGTGATTATGATAGTGGATCTCGTAACTGGTTGGCTAGGTAGAGACTTAATGATTAACGAGTTTGTATACGATTCATTTGTATTTGTAGTACTTGGTTGCTTCGGTATAAGTGGAATAGAGAAATTTGCAAAAAAATAGATTATGGCATTTAAAATGAAGGGCTTTAGCCCGTTTACCAAAAGACAAGACCAGACTAACGTTCCACTTTCTGAGCACGAAAAGAAAAAAGGAACAATGGTAACTGGCGGTAGTAAAAGCGAGGAGATAAATGATTTAGAAGATAGAATAGAATTTTTAGAATCTGATATAGCTGACGCTGGCCAAGAAGGTCCTACTAAAACTAGAGCTCAATTAATGAAGCTAAAAGCGCAGTTAGCAAAACTAAGAGGTAACTAGTGAGTATTTTAACTAAATTATTTTCTGGTGGTGCTGCTGATCTTGTAAAAGGTATAGGTGGAGTTGTAGACAATCTGCATACATCTAAAGAAGAAAAGTTAGAGGCAGAAAGAAAAATAAAAGAATTAGTAGCTAACTATGAGATTGAGATGGAGAAAAACATCACATCTCGTTGGGAGGCGGATTTAAAATCAGACTCATGGCTTAGCAAAAATGTTAGGCCAATGGTCTTAATATTTTTAATAGTATGCACCATGCTGTTGATATTCATTGATGCTGGTGCTTTAAAATTTAATGTAAAAGACTCTTATGTAGATCTTTTACAATTAGTATTAATAACAGTGATCGGTGCTTACTTTGGCGGTAGATCATTAGAAAAAGTAAAAAAATAAATTATGAAAAGAGGATACAACTTAATAACACTACAACCAGATATCACGTTATCAGGTAGTAAAACCACAGCTCACGGTGGTAGTGACGTGCTTTTTGATTGGATTGCTGTAGAAGTTCCTACTGGGGCTTTTCAAATAAGAACAATAAGCGCTACAATAATGGGTACAGATGGTGCTGCTGGAAACACGCATGATATGCATCTTTATTATGCGAAAAGTATAAACAATGTTGCTCCAACTAGTTTTGGTACTGGCCACGCTCCAAACACTGAAGATTTCACGGCTGCTTTCAGAAGAAATATTTTAGGCTTTACGTTTGTGGATGCTAGTTCAAATGACGATGCAGACGTGTTAAGAGCTTACAGTACTTTTGGTATGAGAACAACATCGGGAGGTGAAGGTACAGGTTTTGGTCCTGTTGGTGGTGTTGTGTTACAAGGAGAACCTAATATTACTAGAACAGGTTTTCAAACTATATATATTGCTGGTTTGGGTAGAGGCGCTTTTGATTTTGGTACAGAAATAGATCTTAATATGGCCGCTAGTGCAAATGTTGCTGCTAATACAACTGGAGATAGCGTTGTATTAACTACTAGTGGTACAGATCCTCAACACGTGTTTCAACCTGGTGATATAGTAATAGGACATACTGGTGGCCCTGAAATGGAAGTTGTTTCTGTAGACAGCGCCACACAAATGACGGTGAAAAATATTACAGAACAAATAGATCATGGAGAAGAATTATTACCTAAAAACCCTATAAGAATAAACCTAGGTATAGAATATTAAAAACAAATTAAATTAACTTAAATTAAATAAAATGGCAAAAAACACAAGTAAAAAAATCAAAGAACTTAAAGGTATTAAACCTGAAAAAGTTAAAGATGAAGAATTAAAAAAAATACAAGGTGTGGTTGGTAAAATAAACAACCTTTATGTTGAGTTAGGAAGGTTAGAAGCACTAAAGCACAACAACCTACATACTCTAGCTGGTATTCAAGATGAATTAATGGTAGTGCAAAATGACTTAAACAAAGAGTATGGTACTGATGATATTAATATTCAAACTGGAGAAATAAAATACGAAGACGATGTCAAAGCTGATTCGTAAGATAAGTATCGGTAAAGATTATAAGAATGACGCTATGCACTATGCCGTGGGGCAAGAAGTGTATGGTGGTCACACTATCTGCGATATTATAGAGGAAGACGATAAGTTTTCTGTCTATATCAAAAAAAATAAAGACGTATTACCTTGGAAAGACTTTAACAAGAATATGGCTGTATCTGTAGAATATAACCTACAATACTAATGAAGAGCGTTTACAACTTTGTTGTAAAGCCAAAAGGAGAAAGATATAACAATACAAAGAAATTTGATGGTGGAGAGTTGATCCTTAACACGGACATATTTCAACACCAATACGTTAATAGAGAAGCGGAGGTTATATCAACCCCAATTATTGGTGATACAGATATAAAACCAGGAGATACAGTTATAGTGCATCACAATGTTTTTAGAAGATGGAATGATATGAAAGGCATTGAAAGAAATAGTAAGTCTTATTTTAACGAAAACACTTACCTTATAAACCACGATCAAATCTTTTTATACAAACAAAAGGATAAGTGGATAGCTCCAAAAGGATATTGTTTTGTAATACCTTTAAAAGCTACAAATCAGTTTAACACTGAGTCTGAAAAACCTTTACAAGGTATTGTCAAATATTCTGACGGTACAGTTAAAGTTAACGATCTAGTTGGTTTTAGACCAAGTAGTGAATACGAGTTTATAGTTGATGGCGAGAGACTATATCGAGTTTTATCTAATTTTATTACAATCAAATATGAACATCAAGGAAACGAAGAAACGTATAATCCAAGCTGGGCACAAAGCAGTTGAAGAACTTATTAAGGTAGGTGAAGAGGCTATTGTTACTGACTCTGAAGATGATTTAACAGCTGACAAGTTAAAAAACGCCGCAGCGTCTAAAAAACTAGCTATATTTGACGCATTTGAAATACTTAACAGAATTGAAGAAGAAGAAAACTTGCTTGAGGGTAAAACACCTGAAGAGACAAAGGAAAAAACTTTTAAAGGATTCGCAGAAAGTAGATCTAAATAATGTACAATCAAAGTTTAGTTAACACAGTTGAACCTGTAAAAAAGACTACTATAAGTAGACTTAATAAAGGCAAGAAGTGGAAATACGGTTACGATAAAGAACACGATATTATAGTGTTATCTCACAACGGACAAATAGGTGAGATAATAGAAATACAAGGACTAGTTATTGCGCTACCAAAAGCTCCTAAAGAAGTATATAAAAATCCGAAGAACAAGTGGGTGAAATTCGAGTACCCCAAGGAGTTGCAGAGAATTAAAAATATATTCGATTGGAGAAACTATCCGGAAAGCAGTAAAGAAAAATGGTACGATTATATAGACGAAGAATTCATAAGAAGGGAAGAGGGATTCTGGTTCACAAATAATGGTAAACCAACCTGGATAACAGGTACGCATTACATGTACTTGCAGTGGAGTAAAATTGATGTAGGTGCTCCAGATTTTAGAGAGGCAAACAGATTGTTTTTTATATTTTGGGAAGCTTGTAAAGCAGATAAAAGATGTTATGGAATGTGTTATCTTAAAAATAGACGTTCTGGATTTTCTTTCATGTCATCAGCAGAAACGGTTAATTTAGCCACTCTTGCAAGTGATAGTAGATTTGGTATACTATCTAAAACAGGTGCTGATGCTAAAAAAATGTTTACAGATAAAGTTGTACCAATATCAATTAACTACCCTTTCTTTTTTAAACCTATCCAAGATGGTATGGATCGTCCTAAATCCGAACTTGCCTATAGAGTGCCTGCTAGTAAGTTTACAAGGAAAAAAATTACCTCAAACGAAAAGCTTGAAGATATTAAAGGTTTAGATACAACTATTGACTGGAAAAACACTGGGGACAATAGTTATGATGGTGAAAAACTAGCTTTATTGGTACATGATGAATCTGGTAAATGGGAGAGACCTGATAATATTTTAAATAACTGGAGGGTTACAAAAACATGTTTACGATTAGGTAGTAGAATCATAGGTAAATGTATGATGGGCTCAACTTCAAATGCTTTAGATAAAGGTGGAGAGAATTTTAAAAAACTATACAATGCCTCAGATGTCACAAAGCGAAATAGAAATGGTCAGACAAAGTCTGGTTTATACTCTTTGTTTATCCCAATGGAATGGAACTACGAAGGATTTATTGATGAGTATGGAATTCCAGTCTTTACTAACCCTGATATCGACAGACTTACACCAGACGGTGAACTAATAGATGTAGGTGTAATAGATAATTGGCAAAACGAAGTTGATGGTTTAAAAGACGATCAAGACGGTTTAAATGAATTTTACCGCCAATTCCCAAGAACTACAGAGCACGCGTTTAGAGATGAAACTAAAGGAAGTATATTTAATTTAATTAAAATATACGAACAAATAGATTACAACGAAGAGTTGTCTAGAACACTAGGCGTTACAACTGGAAACTTTCAATGGGTTAATGGAATTAAAGATTCACAAGTAATATTTTATCCAGACCCAAAAGGTAGATTTAAAGTTAGTTGGGTACCACCTCAACAGTTGCAAAATAGAATAATACTTAAAAACGGTATTAAATATCCAGGCAACGAACACATGGGCGCTTTCGGTTGTGATAGTTACGATATATCAGGTACAGTAGATGGTGTTGGATCTAAAGGAGCTTTACACGGTTTAACTAGGTTCAGCATGGAAGATGCTCCGGCTAACAGTTTCTTTTTAGAATACCTTTCAAGACCGCCAACAGCTGAGATGTTCTTTGAGGATGTTCTAATGGCTTTAGTATTTTACGGGATGCCTATACTCGCAGAGAACAATAAACCTCGTCTCTTGTATTACTTGAGGCGTAGAGGATATAGAGGGTTCAGTATGAATAGGCCGGACAAAATTTGGAATAAGTTGTCTGTTGCAGAAAAAGAAGTAGGTGGTATACCTAACTCTTCAGAAGATATTAAACAGGCTCACGCGGCTGCTATTGAGATGTATATACAAGATCACGTTGGTATTAAGCAAGATGGAACACACGGGGATTTATATTTCAACGAGTTACTAAACGATTGGAGTAAGTTTGATATAAATAAAAGAACAAAGCATGATGCATCTATAAGTTCTGGTTTAGCTATTATGGCTAACAATAGGCACTTATATGCACCAAATGCAAAGATAGAAAAACAACCGTTAAGTATACATATCTCAAAATATTCAAATACTGGGGGTATGTCTAAAATAATTAAAAAATAAGATGAATAGACGAACTACAAATAATTTCTTTCCTAGCCAAGTAGTTGGTGATGCTGAGAAAATTAGTTATGAATACGGTTTAAAGGTTGCTCGTGCTATTGAACAAGAGTGGTTTGACAATAGTTCTAATGGTAGCAGATATAACAAAGGATTAAACAATTTTCATAACTTAAGATTATATGCTAGAGGTGAGCAGTCCATCCAAAAATATAAAGATGAATTATCTATAAATGGTGATTTATCATACCTAAACTTAGATTGGAAACCAGTTCCAATTATCCCTAAGTTTGTTGATATAGTTGTTAACGGAATTGCAGAAAAACTATATGATGTAAAAGCTTATTCTCAAGATCAAGCTGGTGTTAGTAAACGTACTGAGTATATGGAAAACTTACTTAAGGATATGAAGCTTAAAGATTTTGATGCTCAAACCAAAGCGGCTTTAAACATTGATTTATCAACAACTCCACCAGAAAAACTCCCTGATTCAGAGGAAGAGCTAGCACTACACATGCAGCTTAACTACAAGCAAGCTGTTGAATTAGCTGAAGAAGCCGCGTTAAGCGTTTTATTTAAAGGTAATAATTACGATCTAATTAAAAGAAGATTTTATCAAGATTTAACAGTGTTAGGTATTGGGGCTGTAAAAACATCTTTTAACACTTCCGAAGGCGTGGTTATAGATTATGTTGATCCAGCTAACTTAGTTTATTCACATACAGAATCACCATATTTTGAAGATATATACTACGTTGGAGAAGTTAAAGAAATTCCAATTAACGAGTTAGTTAAAGAGTTTCCACATTTAGAACACGAAGATTTAGAAGGAATATCTAGGAAAAATAGTAGCTACGCGGACATGGGTCGTAGAAACCGTGATAATGATAACAATAAAATTCAAGTACTATACTTTAACTACAAAACTTATATGAATGAAGTTTATAAAGTTAAAGAAACAGCTAGTGGTTCTGCTAAGATAATAAAGAAAGACGATAAGTTTAATCCACCTGTAGACGTGGACTTTAAATTTTCTAAGCTACAACGAGCTGTTGAGTGTTTATATGAAGGCGCTATTATACTTGGAACCGATAAATTACTTAAATGGGAGATGGCAAGGAATATGATGCGTCCTAAAAGTGATTATACTAAAGTTAAAATGAACTATGCTATTTGCGCGCCAAGAATGTATGAAGGACGAATAGAATCACTTGTAAGCAGAATAACTGGATTTGCTGATATGATACAGTTAACTCATTTAAAACTTCAACAAGTGTTATCTAGAATGGTTCCTGATGGTGTTTATTTAGATGCAGACGGTTTGGCTGAGATTGATTTAGGTAATGGTACTAATTATAATCCACAAGAAGCTTTAAACATGTACTTCCAAACAGGTTCTGTTATTGGTAGATCGTTAACTCAAGATGGTGATCAAAACATGGGTAAAACACCTATACAAGAAATATCTAATAGTAGCGCTGCTGCTAATAAAATGCAGGGGTTAATTAGCACTTACAACTACTATTTACAAATGATTAGAGATACGACTGGTTTAAACGAAGCTAGAGACGCTTCTACACCAGACGCTAAATCGTTAGTTGGTATACAAAAAATGGCTGCAGCAAACTCAAATGTAGCTACAAGACATATCTTACAAAGTGGTATGTTCTTAACAGCAGAAGTTGCCGAATCATTATCTTTAAGAATATCTGATATACTAGAATATTCTCCAACAAAAGATGCTTTCATACAATCTATAGGCGTTCATAATGTTGCTACATTAAAAGAGATGGCAGAGCTACACTTATACGATTTTGGAATATTCTTAGAGTTAGCACCAGATGATGAAGAAAAACAAATGTTAGAAAATAACATACAAACATCTATACAGCAAGGATCAATAGACTTAGAAGATGCTATTGACTTAAGAAACATTAGAAATATTAAGCTAGCTAATCAAATGCTTAAAATTACTAGAAAGAAAAAAGCAGAGTTAAAGCAAAAGCAAGAACTCGAAATGACAGAGGCTCAAGGTAAGTCTCAAGCAGAAGCTTCTAAAGCAGCAGCAGAAGCAGAGACTCAAAAAGCTCAGGCAGCACACCAATTGAACGTTGAACTGGAGAATATAAAGTCAGCAAATAAAACTCAGCAAATGCAAGTGGAGTCTGATATTAAGAAGGAGCTTATGCAAATGGAATTTGAAATCAACATGAAACTTCAAAAAATGAACATGGAGGAGGTTGATATGAAAGATACAAGAAAAGAAGATCGTAAAGACGATAGAACAAAAATGCAAGCATCACAACAAAGTGAGCTTATAGACCAAAGATTAAACAAGAAACCACCTAAAAAGTTTGAGTCCTCAGGTAATGATATAATGAGTGGCGAGTTCGGGTTAGGGTCTTTTGGTCCTAAGTAAAATTATTAACTATTATTATATTATATTATGGCAGAAAAAGAAGAGCCAATCGCTGATAGCGAAACTGGCAAAATTAAAGTAAAGAAAAAAGAAGCAAAACAACCAGACGGTAACGAAACAAAAGGTAACGTTACTAAGGTTGCAGCAAAAATGAATAAACCAGCTGAAGCTGTTGAACCAACAGTTACGAAGGTTGACTTAAACAATCCACCGGAAGAAAAACCAGTTGAAGAAGTTAAACCTGAAGCTGAAGCACAAGAGGTGGAAAAACAAGATGTACCAGTTGTAGAGGAAATTACTAACGAAACCGTAGAGCAGGTAGAAGAAGTAGCCGTAGAAGCTGCTGAGGCTATAAAAGAGTCTATGGAGACTGGTGAACCTTTACCGGAGAACATTCAGAAGTTAGTAAACTTTATGGAAGAAACTGGTGGAGATTTAAATGACTATGTTAAGCTTAACAGAGATTATAGTGATATGGATAACCAAGATATACTGTATGAGCACTACAAGCAAACTAAACCTCATTTAAATGCAGAAGAAATTAACTTCCTTTTGGAAGATCAATTCTCATTCGACGAAGATGTAGACGACGATAGAGAAATACGTAGAAAAAAACTAGCGTTAAAAGAGCAAGTTGCAAACGCTAAATCTCAATTGGAAGAGAGTAAATCCAAATACTATGAAGAAATTAAAGCTGGGTCTAAATTAACTGATGACCAACAAAAAGCAATTGATTTCTTTAATAGATACAACAAGGAAGAAGCGAGTAACAAAGAGGTAGCAGATAAACAAAAATCTACTTTCTTAAATAAAACCGAGCAGGTTTTTAACGACAAATTCAAAGGTTTTGAATATGAGGTCGGGGATAAGAAATTTAGATACAACGTAAACAACGCTGGGGCGGTTAAGGATACTCAGGTAGACATTAATAATTTTGTCAAGAAGTTCTTGAATGAAAATGATGAAATGTCAGATGCCCAAGGTTACCACAAATCACTTTATACAGCAATGAATGCTGATGCTATCGCTAAACACTTTTACGAACAAGGTCAGGCTGACGCTATGAAAGATAGTGTTGAAAATGCTAAAAACATAGATATGAGTCCTAGGCAATCACACGGCACTGTAAGCGCTGGTGGTATAACCGTAAGAGCTTTAGGTGATAACTCTGCTGATTTCAAATTTAAAATTAAAAACAAAAAATAACAAATTAAAAATTTAAAATTATGGCAATATCAAACCCTGGTGGTTTGTTAAATAGTGTTCCAGCTGCAAGGCAACAAACATTATCTACAAACTACCTAGATTTTACAGGCGCAGGTAACGACTGGGCACAACAATATTTACCAGATCTTATGGAGCAAGAAGCTGAAGTTTTCGGACCGAGAACTATTTCAGGATTTCTTTCAAAAGTAGGAGCTGAAGAGTCTATGACTTCTGACCAAGTAGTTTGGTCTGAGCAGTCAAGATTACACTTATCATATACAGGTACGGTTCAACCAACTGGAGATACTAATGGTACAATTACAATAGCTAACGATATTGATGGACAAGCTGTTGCAGCTGGAAAACACGGTATTAGAGTTAACGATATGTTGTTAATAGCACAAGCTGGCGCTGTAGTTAAAGCTTTGGCTGTTGAAACTCCAAACTCAAATGTTATTACAGTCGAGCCTTACGCAGAGGCAACTTTATCTGCTGCTGGTCTTACTGCCGCTGCTTGTACCGTGTTAGTTATAGGTTCTGAGTTCGGTAAAGGAGCTGCTTATGCTGACGAAACTGGTACTTACAAAACTGATTCAAGAGGAGCTAACGAGCCTTCATTCAAAACGTTTACTAACAAGCCAATCATTATGAAAGATTACTACGAAGTATCAGGTTCTGATGTTTCTAGAGTTGGTTGGGTTGAAGTTGCTGCTGAAGATGGTCAAGCTGGGTACTTATGGTACTTAAAAGCTGAAGCTGATACAAGAGCTCGTTTTAACGATCACTTAGAAATGACTATGCTTGAAGCTGAAAAAACAGTTGCTAACTCTATTATTGGATTTGGCGAGAACAGTCAAGTTAGAGGTGCTGCTGATGCTGGTGCTAACGGAGCTGGTACTGAAGGTTTATTCGCTGCTATTGAGTCAAGAGGTAATATTACTTCTGGTATCACTGGTGTTAACGCTGCAACTGATTTAGCTGAATTTGATGCTATTTTAGCTGAGTTTGATTCTCAAGGTGCTATTGAAGAAAACATGATGTTTGTAAACAGAGCTACTTCGTTAGCAATGGATGACATGTTAGCTTCTATGAATTCTTACGGAGCTGGAGGTACTTCTTACGGAGTATTCGACAACGAAGAAGATATGGCTTTAAACTTAGGTTTCTCTGGTTTCAGAAGAGGTTCTTATGACTTCTACAAGTCTGACATGAGATACTTGAATGACAAGGCTACAAGAGGTGGTATTAACTCTGCTGCTGGTTCAGCTGCTATCCGTGGTATTATTGTTCCTGCTGGAACTTCTACGGTTTATGACCAACAATTAGGGAAAAACCTTAAGAGACCATTTTTACATGTTAGGTACAGAGCTTCACAAACTGACAATAGAAAAATGAAAACTTGGGTTACTGGTTCTGTTGGAGCTGCTACATCTGCTTTAGATGCAATGCAAATCCACATGTTATCAGAAAGATGTTTAGTTACACAAGGTGCTAACAATTTCATGTTAATGAAATAAGCATTTATTATATTAAAGACCGGGGCTTCGGCCTCGGCCTTTTATTTTTATTAATTTATATTATATTATATTATGGCAAAGAAAACAAAGAAGGTTGAGGTAGAACCTCAAATTGAAACAATGGAAGAAGTAGTTACAGAATATTTTGAAGAGCCTGTAGTTGAAGAACCAAAAGCAAGAGAAAGATTAAAACCTACAAACGAGTGGGAAATTAAAGATAGAATGTATTACTTGAAAGGCGGTAAAACACCTTTATCTAGATCTATAAAATCTACAGGTATATTTTACTTTGATGAAGAAAAAGGTTACGAAAGAGAACTTAAGTACTGTCAAAATCAAAGAACACCATTTGTTGACGAGATGAAAGGTGATCAAAGATTAGAACACATAGTGTTTAGGTCAGGCGCTTTATACGTACCAAAAGAAAAAACAATTTTACAAAAACTACTTTCTTTATACCACCCAGGTAAAGATGTTATGTACGAAGAGTACAAGCCAGAAGGTATTGCAGCTGAAGAAATTGATGTGTTAAATATTCAAGTTGATGCTTTAATAGCGGCTAGAAATATTGATATAGATATGGCTGAAGCTATTATGCGTGTAGAGAAAGGATCTGAAGTATCAGAGTTAAGTTCTAAGGAGCTTAAAAGAGATTTATTAGTATTTGCAAGAAATAATCCTAAGCTCTTCTTAGAGCTAGCGGATGATGAAAATGTAATGCTAAGAAACTTTGGTATTAAAGCTGTTGAAAATGGAATATTAAGATTATCTTCTGATCAAAGAAACTTTATGTGGGGTAGTAATGGAAGGAAACTAATGGTTATACCATTTGACGAACATCCTTATACTGCATTAGCACATTGGTTTAAAACTGATGAAGGTATGGAAATCTATTCTAATATAGAGAAAAGATTAAATCAATAACAAAATAATATGGTTGTCCTTCGGGGCAACCATTTATTAAAATTTAATTTTATGGAGGACAAATCAAAGGGTTTAGGAGACTCAATAGAAAAATTTACAAAAGCAACAGGGATAAAAAATATTGTTGATCAAGTTAATAAACTTAGAGGAAAGAAAGATTGTGGTTGTGGAAAAAGAAAAGATCAGCTTAACAAAAAATTCCCTTATAAAAAATAAAAAAATATGATACTAGTAGACACGGTATATCAAAGAGTTTTAGCGCTAGCTAACAAAGAACAGAGAGGATATGTAACGCCTCAAGAGTTTAATCTACTAGCTAATCAAGCTCAAATGGAAATATTTGAACAGTATTTTTATGATCAAAAAAGTGAAGATCAAAACCTAAAGAATTCAACCGAATTCTCTAATGTAGACGAGATGTTAGACGAAAAACTCTCTATATTTAAAAACACACAAGCCTTAACAGTTACTGGATCTACTGGAACACTTCCTAGCAATATGTATAGACTAGGATCCTTGTTCTATGCTAGTTCTTTAATTGAGGTAGAACAGGTCACGGAAGAGGAACTGATGTACCTACAGCAATCACCTTTAGCAAAGCCAAGTATTTATTGCCCTGCTTTTGTAAGAAGTGGTGGTGATGTTGTGACGTTATATCCTACTCCACCAACTGCTATAAATTTAAACTATATAAGAACACCTGTAAAAGTTAATTGGGGTTACTCCGTTATTAACGACAAGGCTCTTTACAATGGAACACCAGGCGTTTCAATGGATTTTGAATTACATAAGAGTGATGAGACTGAGTTGGTTTATAAAATATTATCATTAGCTGGTATAACTATAGCAAAACCAGGTTTAGGTACTTATGCAGAACAACAAATAACAGCACAAAAAACTCAAGAAAAACAATAAGAAATGGGATTATACAATGGTAGTTTAGCTAATTATTACGGGGGTTTAGAAGATACTGGATCTTATCAATTCATATCTGTAACTGATATTATAAATAACTTTAGAGTTGCTTATGTAGGTGAGGATAAAATAATACCTAAAATATCTAGAGCAGATATAAAGTTTCATGCTTTAAGGGGTATTCAAGAGTTATCTTACGATACGTTTAGAGCCTGTAAAACATTAGAATTAGAAGTACCACCAAGTTTGTTATTACTACTACCACATGATTATGTGGAGTACACTAAGATATCTTGGATAGATAGTAATGGCAAATGCCACCCGATTAATCAATGTAAATCGTGTCCAAAAGACCCTCTATCATATAAACAAAACGACGACGGTACTATAGATGTTGGAGACCTTGAGGAAGGTAAAAACATAGAAAGATACGTTGAGGGTTATGGTGAAGGTTGGGATCCAGTCAGACCTTTTAGACCAGTTGAAAATCCAGAAAAACCAGGAAATTTTCTATACTCGCTTGATCATGGTGTTACAGCTGATCCTAGTGATCCTCGTAATTGGGGTCCTTATACTTATGCCAACGCTGATGGAACTCCAGACGCTAGCAATCCGTTGAATTGGGATATTTGGGTTGATGGGGAATGGGTGACAGTGTCAGTTACTGGTGATTCTTACTCAGATGATCCTACGGTAGAAGATTCTACAACTTGGGCTAACGTTCAAAATAGCGGTTCTGTAAATAGCGCCAACAATAGTGTTGACGCTGAAGACACTATGTATCAAACTAATGTTGGTCAGAGATATGGGCTAGATCCTCAGCACGCTAACACTAACGGTTGTTTTTGGATAAACTGTAGAACAGGAAAAATTCATTTTGACTCTAATTTAGCTGGTAAAACTGTGACTATACAATACATAAGCGATGGAGTTGCTACTGATGATGAGATGATAGTTCATAAGTTTGCTGAAGAAGCTATGTACAAGCATATAGCTCACTCAATATTAAACACAAGAGCTAACACAGATCGTAATATCGTTGCTACATTTAAAAAAGAAAGATTTGCAGCTGTTAGAAATGCTAAAATAAGATTGTCAAGCATAAAGCTAGAGGAGATTACTCAGATAATAAGAGGTAAATCAAAATGGATTAAACACTAAAATATGCCGTTATTTAATAAAACATTTACAGCTGGAAAAATGAACAAGGATATGGACGAGCGTATCGTTCCTTCCGGAGAGTATAGAGATGCGGTTAATATAGAAGTTCAAACTTCTAATTATTCTGATGCTGGTACAGCTCAAACATTAATGGGTAACACTTTAATATCATCGCAAATGGTACCAGATGGAAGTACTTGTGTTGGTAGTATAGCTGATAACAAAAACGATAAGGTTTATTATTTAGTTGCTGGTCCAGAAGAAAAGTTTAACGAGACTAGTGGTTCTACTTACGATTGGAACACACCTTCTTCTTGGAAAGATTATATAATAGAATACGATATAAAAACAGAAACGTTTAAATATGTTTTTGTAGATATATATAGAGCAAATTACAAGGTAGTTGCTCATACTAGCACTAATAGTAACCCTGATAGATCTGGTGAAATTACAATACAAACACCAACGACTAATCCATACACACATATTAGACACGATATGTTTGTTGAGGTTTACGATAGCCAAGGCGCTAGTTATATAACTCAACATCAACAAGGTCCAACAACCTGTATCGCGGGTGCTGTTGATAATGTCGTGGAGTTATATAGTACTTATGTTAACTTTACGGACAACAACACTCCTATATCAACAGGTAGCTGGCTTAATTTTAGTGCTAAAAGAATATTAAACTTCCACAAAGATAGATATATAACAGGTATTAATATCATAGATGGAATGTTATTCTGGACAGACAATCACACTGAGCCTAAAAAAATAAACATCGAAAGATGTATTGCTGGTACTGGTGGTTATGAATACTTACCGTCAGTTATGCCTGGAGTATTTGATGGAGACACTGATCTTTTTCACACTAGATTATGCGTAACACCAGACAAAGCTAATCCACTTACAGTAAAACTTAAAAGCTCCACGCAACCTTGGTTTGTTGAAGAGGAAAATATAACTGTTATTAGAAAACACCCTTTGTCAGCTCCAATCTTAAAAATGTCTCCCCATGAAGATGATAGGAAAGATGCCAATGGGGATAATGTTGTTACTTATAGTTCAACAGACGGTAGTATAAACGATATAGCTGGACCACCATCTACGACGGGTAATTCTTTCACATATATTGCTAGTAATGGTTTTTCTTATACTAGAAAAGTTGGTCAACAAATATTTGACATTCGAGTTAAAGATCCTGTATATTGGCAAATTGGTGATATGATTATATTTAATCAAGATCAAGATGATAACTTGAGTGTTGAGGCTTTTACTGAACACGATGTTAGAGCAACAGTAGATTCTATCCCATACCAAACTAGTGTTAATGGCTTGAGTAGCACTGGACCTTTTACCCTTACAATACAGTCTATAGATAAAGAATCTATTGACGAAGAGCAGAAGGTTTGGCATTTAAGATTAGAGGAGAAGAAACCGATGTTCGAGTTTAAGTTTCCAAGATTTGCTTATAGATACAAATACGAAGATGGTGAGTATTCTACGTTCTCACCTTTTTCAGAACCAGCTTTTATACCTGGTCCGTTTGATTACTTACCTAAAAAAGCGTTCAACCTAGGAATGACCAATAGACTTAGAAGTCTAAAAATAACTAATTACGTAGTAGAAGAATCTTTAAGACCTCAAGGTGTAGTAGAGATTGACTTACTATATAAAGACGAGGCATCCCCTAATATATATACTGTAGAAACTATCAAAATGACAGATGGTTGGAATCCTGATGGTGATTTATATCTTTGGCCAGATTCTGTAACTGGACCAGTTGATAATAACACTGGTTTACCACTTGTAAATCCCAACAACTACCATAGAGGAGAATATAAAGTTACTTCAGAATTAATACACGCTACAGTTCCTTCTAACCAACTTTTAAGACAATGGGATAATGTTCCAAGAAAAGCTTTAGCACAAGAAATAACAAGTAATAGATTGGTTTATGGTAACTACTTACAGAACTACAATCTTTTTAGTGATTTGACTAACATTGATTTAGAGATAAAACCAAAAATTGTTGTATCGCTAAGTCCTAGCGAAACACTACTTAACGCCACTGATATTGATTCTGACGATCCAGATAACGTTAGTGTTGATGTTAATTTTAATGATGATGACGATTTCGTAGCTGATGGCACGCCAATGCCACACAAGACATGTAGATCACTACGTGAATATCAAGTTGGAGTGGTTTATGGAGATGAGTATGGTAGAGAGACACCTGTATTAGCCGGTGATGGATCAACTGGAACTTTAACAATTCCTAAGATGTTTTCAAGTACAGCTAATAAGCTAAAGGTACAAATGGCGTCTGATCATCCTAGTTGGGCTAAATATTTTAAGTTCTTTGTAAAAGAAACTTCTAACGAATATTATAACATGGCTATGGACCGTTGGTACGATGCTGAAGATGGTAATATATGGTTGTCATTTCCTAGTGCTGATAGAAATAAAGTAGATGAAGAATCTTTTATAATATTAAAAAAGAGACACGACACACATCAACCTGTTGATGATCCGGCTAGATATAAAGTTATAGCAATAGAAAACTCAGCTCCACCTTTTATTAAGACTAACGTTAAAAAACTTGGTAGTGCGTTTAACAATACTGCTAAAACCGCGATTGGTACAAGTACTTTAGGTTTCCCACTTCCTGATTATAGTGAGATAAAAATAGATAGTAATTTGGCTATAGGTTTTAGCGATGTAATATCAACTAATGCAGATGCTTCTAACCAAGGGGAGTCGTTTAATCAATTGCTTAACAACGGTCAAATTTATCTTCGCGTAAGAACGGCTAACATTTTGTCAGACTGGTATCAAGTTACTAAATACACTCCTGACGGTTCTTACGACAAGTTTACAATTGACAGCGTGTTTAATGAGGACGTAGAATTTGCAACAACTAACGGATCTTTTTCTGGTGCTGTAGATGATTTACGTATTGAATTTGCTAATTTTCAAGTTGAAGATAAAAAAGAATTTGAAGGAAGATTTTTTGTTAAAATATTTAAAGATTTAGTTTTATTACAAAACTTACTTATACCTAAAGAAAAACGATACAAAGTTACCAATGCGTCTAAAATAGGTTATTGGAATATGCCTAAAGGACCAAGAGCTTCAGGTTCGAACACTGGAAAAAATGTTGATTGGGAATCTTTTACTGTTAATTGTAAGGCTGAACTAGATGCATTTTCTGGTAACACTAAAAACCCTGGTTTTGGTATCAAGGATGTTGCTGGCTCCGCTGACGATAGAAAATACTTTTTCTACACAGCTAACAACGGTCTCAAGGAAGGACCGAATGGAGGTGAGTTTGGTTGTGCTGCTTGGAGGGGTACTGAAAGATGGACGAGCCAATCAAGGCAATTTTTTCATATATGTGCTAGTTGGACTAGATCACCACAATCCGAAAACTATGGCGCTTGTACTAGAAAAAGGCAAAAAGGGGAGAGAGGTAGAGGTGTTCATGGTGAAGGTACAAAAATGGATATTGGTTATATTTGCAGCGGAGAAGATTATACTATTACTAACTCTGAGCATAAAGATTTTTATGAAAAAATCACTACAAAAGGAACTACATTTAGATTTAGAGAAGATCCAGATGAAATAGTGTATAAAATAACTGATTCTAACAAAGGTACTATGAGTGCTAGTAATACTGGCCTGCTAGGAACTCAACACATGTATCACGAAAACGCTGATGGAGGAAGTTATTCCGATGGTTATGGTAATAATAAAATTAGATTTGAAATAACCTTTGAAGAGCTAGACAATCCTGGTGTTGGTTTAGGTAATGGGCCTCAAGGATACCATATAACCGGTGGTAAAAGTACTACTAAGCTAGATGGAATAAGAGAACTTGGATGGTGGGGTGGAAGAAATGTTTTAGCTACAGGAGATCAGTGGTCACTAGAACAGGTTGATGACATGGGTTATTATTACCTAGTAAGCCCTCCAGTGCTTACACCTTTTAATGCACTTGGTCTTACAAGTGGGTTAGTTACTTTAGTAACACAACCATTACAACCTCCTCCGTCAGGACCCGTAAACATAACACACGGTGGCGCTTGGGCACCTTTAGCGCCTGGTTTTTCTGCTTGGGCTTGGGTTAAACATACAGATTCTCTTGGTGGGGGTGGTAATGACGGTCCAGATCCAATATTTGGAAGCGCAAGAAGCGCTATGCACGTTCCTTTACCGCCAGGATATCTTGATTCTTATGGAGTTTGTGATTATGAAACCAATAACAATCAAGGTGCTAAATACGAGTACGTAGATGAAGATGGTAACACTGTTGATGGCGCGACAGCAATACAGCAAGCTAGAAGATGGAGACAACACACAAACAAGTATCATCATATAGAAATTGTTGAAGTTAAAGGAGACGATGATGATGATTTTTCTTCTAAAAATCCAGCCGTATGGGAAACAGAACCTAAAGAGGATGTTGGTATGGATATTTACTACGAGGCCTCCAATGCTATTCCGATAGAAATAAATGCAGCAACAAACGAATTGTTTGCACCAAGAGATACTATAGTTGATAGAGATTACGGTCCTTATTTCACTCCAACAAATCAAATTAAAGTTAAGTCTTGGAGTGATAATAAAGTAACTCTATATAATCCAGATGGCGGTAACAACCAGGTGTCAATAACATCTGGGGATAGAATAAGGTTTACTAGGCCTGATGGTGCTGTTTACACTGCTATTTGCCAGGGGGCACTTGATGCCAATGGAGTTCCAACGCCGTACCCAACTAGTGTCAGCGGTCAAAATACAATAACAGTTAGAGGTTGGCAAGATGCCGCTAGACCTATATCACAACTACTTAACAATGATGCTCCACATAACCAACCATATACATTAAATTGGTTTAATGCTTATGCGTTTGGTAATGGTATTGAATCTGATAGAATTAGAGATGATTTTAATCAATCTACGTTAGCTAACGGTGTTAAAGCATCTACAGTATTAGCTGAGCAATATAAAGAAGAACATAGGAAAACAGGTTTAATACACTCTGGTATATACAACTCTACTAGTGGTGTAAATCAATTAAATCAATTTATTGCTGCTGAGAAAATAACAAAAGATATGAATCCTACTTATGGTAGTATTCAAAAGCTACACACAAGAGATTCTAATATAGTTGTACTACACGAAGATAAATGTATGAAAGTACTAGCTGACAAAGATGCTTTATTCAACGCTGATGGTGGTAAGAACGTGGCAATATCATCAAACTTCTTAGGATCGGATAGTCCTTTTGCTACTAGATATGGAATATCTACAAACCCTGAATCTTGCGCCACAGATTTAGCTGGTAGATTATATTTTGCAGATAGAACTAGAGGAGCTGTTTTAAGACTATCTAACGATGGTATTACAAATATATCTGATTATGGTATGAACTATTGGTTCGGTGACAATCTAGGACCTCTAACGCAGCGAATATTAGGTTCTTTTGACGACAAGAAAGAGGAGTATAATATAACTATAAAAGGTTTGTATCCAGTGAGCACAAGTGGTACTAACAGTGGTAATGGTGATGGTGGTCAATGTGGTTGTGATAACGACACTGTTAGCACAAGTCAAGATCCTTATGACACAAGAAGTTTAGAGAACACTACTATATTAAGAAGTCAAAGTAATTTAAACATTGGTAGCGTTAGTATTGGTAACAGTGATTTTTATAATTCTGAAGTAACACTTAGCTTTAGCGAAAAAGCTAAAGGTTGGATATCATTCAAATCATTTGTTCCAGAAAGTGGAGTTAGTATTAACAACGAGTATTATACATTTAAAGATGGTGAGATGTATAAACACCACTCAAATAATAGCTATAATACTTTCTATGAAGATTTATTGGGTGATGACGCTTTTACTGAATCTAGCGTTACGGTTTTATTCAACGACGAGCCTGGTACTGTAAAAAGTTTTTCTACGTTAAACTACGAGGGATCACAAGCAAAAAATAAAGCTAATCTAACTGACAATGAGTACTACAACCTTGTAGATAGAGAAGGTTGGTATGTTAGTGATATTAAAACCAACTTACAAGAATCAAGTTATTTAGAGTTTAAAGGTAAAGAAGATAAGTGGTTTACACATATTAAAGGTGATACTACTACTTTACAAAACCTAGATGAAAAAGAATTTTCAGTTCAAGGTGTTGGAAGCTACTTAAGAATGGAGGTTGTAGGTGAGGAAGCAAAACAAGAGGTATGTTTAACAATTACCCCAAATATTAATTGTACACCAATTACTGGGTGTATGGATCCTAATGCACTTAACTATAATGCTAACGCAAATGTAGATGATGGCTCTTGTGTTTATCCAGAACCTGTTTATGGTTGTACAGATAGCACAGCAACTAACTATAATCCTAACGCAACGGTTGACGATGGCTCATGTGAACAGTGTCAAATATCTCCTTCCGCTGGGACAAGCTTACAGCAATTATCATGGTCAAACCAAGATTATCCTTGGAACAACCGTAACACTCTTGTTTCTTTAAACACTGGTACAGGGGCACACTTTCATGGTGCTCCACCTGGTTTTATTTCGGCAACGCACCCATTCCTTATACCTATTTCCTTTGCAAATCAAGGAAATGGTATGGGTCCTTGGACAGTTGAAGCAATGAGTAGTACTGCCGCTGCTTGGAGTAATGCTGATGCTCATATTTCTGTTGCAAACCCTGGTACCATGGTTGATTTCGTTGTTGGAACACCATACGTGGCCAATATTGTTCAAACTAACTACGGAGGTCCAATACAAATTGAAATTGCACAACCTGGAACTTATGCTATAAAAATAACAAGTAGCATAGGGTGTGTTTGGGAGGGCGAAATTACTATCCCTGCTATTCCGCCAAGAGTGAGAGCAAGTCTTCCTTTATGGGAAAATCCAAATCTCGGTAGTATTATACCAGACCCTCACGTACCACCAATAGATCATAATCACTAACGTTAACACATGGCAAATTATACAATAACAAGACATACTGAAACTAATCACGCTTACGGGTGTACTCAATTCTCAACAAATCAAATTGAAGGTCAAGTAGCCACAGATAATGGACCGTTGGATAGTACTGTTGTTTGGGATATAACAGCTGACCAAGGTTTTTCATTAGACATAGAAGATTTTAGTTTTACAGGAGCCTCTTCAATGAATGTGCCAGCAACAATACCAGCATCAACATCTTGGGAGAATTTGCCTAGTCCAATTTTATTTGCACAGATGGTTCAAATTTCTACAGTTTTAATTAGGGTTACTTTATACTTATCTCCAGATCCCACTCAACCTGGTTTTAATCTTGGTAATAGTTTTGTTATGCCTAGCACCAATGTAAATACCGTTGTAGCTATAGAGGGTTGTGCTAAGATAGCTGGGCATTCTGCGCGATTGTGGTTCAACGAACCATCGGGTAATAATACTATAACAGAAATGGTGGTCAATTCAGACTTAGAGTCACGTTTAGCTGCAACAACAAACGACGGTAGTGGTGGATTAAAATCACACGAAGTATTTGGTACGTTGCCACCACAAGCTTTGGATAAAGTTAACACTAGTAGTGGTGACTATTTAATGAGTTATGTTGTAGCCGCTGAAAGTGGTCATAGATACAAATCCACACCAACTTTAACTTTTAATAGTAAGTTGTATAACGTTGAAAGTTTCCCTCAACTAACTGACAATCCCTATGGAGAAGGTAAAAAAGACATAACAGGTGTCAGATTTGAGATTTATAAAAAATAAAAAATGGCAGATAAAGTAAAATACACAAAAGAAGAAATAGCAAGGCTTAGTAAGCTTAAAGAAGAAGTTGCGTTAGAACGAGTAGCAAAAGAAAAAGTACTTGAGACTAGTAAAGAAACGGAGAAAGCTATAAAAGAATCTATAAAGGGGGTTGATTCACCTACCACTACCACTAGTGTAAGCGCTACACAAGAGGTGTATGTTGATAGCGGAATAGATACTTACTCACAACAAGGATTAACTGACCTAGGTATATATCTACCAATTGAAACTATATCTCAAGAAGAACTAAAAAGTATAATAGAAAAAGTTGAAGTGGCACCAGCAACACCGGTTGTTAATTTTAACCTAAACTATGATATAGAGTTAATACCAGTTCCTGATATAAACACGATATATTCACTGACAACTATTGAGAGTAGTGTTTGGAATAAACCAATTTATGGTTTAGATGAATCTGAAGGTGAAGTGAAAGAAACACACGTTTTAAAAAACTTTGTAAAGCAAAATGGTGGTAGGTTTCACATTTGTGTTACTGGAACACACAACACATGTTTTAAATTGGCAATATACAATAAAACAAATAACACGTATTACAATTGGAGCGTTGTTAATGTTGTAAAAGAAGACACTGGTGTTAATTTGAGTAGTGAAGTGGATACAGCGATTGTGTCTGATGTTGCCGGGGTTTTCAACCATGGTGTTACTTACTTTGAAGGTGTTATTCCTGAAGAGGGTAAAGAGACGATAGCTATTAATATACCTGTAGCGACTGAAGAAACCGTTTACGAAGTTGGGTTTATACCAGATTATAAATCAGATAAGTTAAACAAAACATACGGGGGTTTTACTAATTACAATAACTCGCTACCAATGTTTGATACTAAAGAAGAAGAGGGTTATACCCCGTTGTATAGGATAACTCAACTAATGAGATCGTCTACTACTATAAAACTAGATGATAATAGTTCAGATAAGGGGTTAATTGTAAAACACACTCCTGGATCTATACTTAACAGTAGTAATACCACTAAGGGTAAATACTCTATTGATCTAAATTTTACATCTAGACACTCGATAGTATTAAATGAAAATGTGCCTTCTGGCATATTAGACATATCGCACTTACAATTTAGTGATGATCCTAGTCAGATAACAGAGGTTTTAAGTATTGATTTGGTAGCTTCTATATCAGAAGGAGTGGGAAATATTACTGGAACACTAACCCTAGGTAAAGCGTCATTAAGACCAAGTACAATAAATATTCGTGCTAATGAAATCTTTTTAACAGAACAAGATAAAGCGTAAAAAACACAACACATGCCAATACTACAATTTACATTTGCACATCAATTAAACGTTTCCGCACAAGTTGGAGACACAGCTTACTACGTGCCAACGTCTACATCTGCTCAATTTCAAGTTAACTCGTCTGATATTATTGAGATAGGTGATATAACTTATGTTAGTCCAGATGGGCTTGGGTTTTGGTGTAATACAACTCTTCCTTCAGGATCTTATCCTAGTTCTTCAGATTATATTTTCTTCTCTAAAGATAACAAAGCTAATCAAGCAAGCGTACTGGGTTACTATGCAAAAGTACAGTTAAAAAACAGCTCTAAAACTAAAGCTGAGGTATATAGAATTAGTGCTGACGCGTTTGAAAGTAGTAAATAAACAGCAAAAACTGTGACTATATTAGTAAATTTAATTAAATATAATCATGGACGAAGAAATAAACAAACAGGTTGAGAATAATCCTTTAACAAAGGAAGAAAGTAGGGCTCAATTTGTACAAGTAACAGAGATGTTGGGCTTAAAACATTCTTTTAACTTTGATGAAGCGTGGGAAATAGGTTTAGAGGTAAGACAAAGAAAAGAATTTAGAGAAAAAATAACAGAATTAGAGCAAGCGATAATAAGCGTAGAAGGTACAACTGGAGAAGTAATGCACAAAGCTAATCCTGTTAAGCATACTTTCGCTGGTGGTTGTTATATTAGAGAGATATACAATCCGGCCCACGAACTTATCGTAACAAAGATACATAAGAAAGAACATCCATTCTTTTTGATGAAAGGCGAGATGTCTATCTTGACAGAAGAAGGAATACAGAATATAAAAGCTCCTTATCAAGGAGTTACAAAGCCAGGTACAAAGAGAGCTATATATACACATGAAGAATGTATATTTATAACAGTACACGCTACGGAGAACACTACCGTTGAAGATGTCGAGGAAGAAGTTGTTTGTACTAAGTACGAAGATTTACCTCCTGGTTGTGACGCATTAGAAATACTAAAAGAAATTAATTTAAAAGAAGAATAATATGAGTTTTGTATTAGCAGCAGGAGCGGTTGTAGGTGTTGTTGGTGGGGTCATGAAAATGAGCGCTGCTAACAAAGCTAAAAAAGAAGCAGCAGACGCTCAAAAAAAAGCCAAGAAAGATTTAGATGCCAAGAAAAAGCAATATGAAGCATTAGATACATCTAATCTAAATAAGAACATGGAGAACAAAATGGAGGACCTTACTATTAATCAAAAAGGTATGGAGCTCCAAAACCAAAAAGGACAACAGCAAAGAGCTAACATTATGAGTCAAATGGGTGGAGCGGCTGGTGGATCTGGTATTGCCGCGTTAGCACAAACAATGGCTAACCAAGGTCAGTTAGCAGCTCAGAAATCAGGTGAGATGATTGGTAATCAAGAACAAGCAAATCAAGCTAAAGCAGCGGCAGAAGCTTCTAAAATACAAGACGCTCAAATTGCTGGAGCTGAAAAATCTAGAGATCTTCAATATGGTAAAACATCGAATTTAATGGGCATGGCGAGTGGTGAAGCAGAAGCTGCTGGCGCAGCTAAAGCGGCTGCTGCTCAAGCTCAAGGTGACGCTGTGAAGGGAATAGGGACTTCAATAGCTGGAGCCCCAGGTATATCTGATAGAAAACTTAAAAAGAATATAAGTAAAATAGGTGAATCAGTTAGTGGTTTAAACATATACTCTTTTGAGTATAAAAACCCTATTTATGGAGAAGGATTATTTCAAGGCGTTATGTCAGACGAAATCCCTCAAGAAGCAGTCGTACCTATGAATGGTTATGACGCTGTTGATTACAGTATGTTAGACGTAGAATTTAAACAAATATAAATATGGCAAGTCAAGGAAGTTCAGCTGGAGGTAGCGTAAGTGATTTCAGGAAAATGGGTAAAACCAGTATGGAAGCCGAGCTTAGCATAGGAGCGGGTGACTCAACTGCTATGGATGTTGTTGATGCTATCGGTGGTGTTCTTAATACAAAGGGCGCGGCTATGAACGCTGAAATAAAGAAAAACTATAATGAAAAACAAAAAGCTGTAGACAAGTTTGGAGAAGACTTAGAACTTGCTTTTATCGACATGGGTCCTGAGATGGCAAATCTTGGGCAAGAATCATACCAAAGAGCTCAAGACGATGTTTATGGTTTAAGAGAAGAGTTTGTTAACTGCGCTGGTGACAAAAGATGTGAAGCTGATAAGATGGTTAAACTTAACCAACTTAAAACTAAACACGCTAGTGATGCTGAGAATGCTAAGAACTTAGTTGGATTATGGCAAGGAGAGTTAGACGAAGATGGTAATCGTGGGGAATCAAGTGCTGATGTTAAAGCTATGTCTGACGATGATAAAGGTGTAATGGAACAGTTTGTATCAAATAAATCCAAAAGAGTTGTGTATGATGACGAGGGTGTACTTAATTACGCTTGGGAGGTTCCGGTTTTAGATACAGATAAAAATTCCCCAACTTTTGGTGAACAATTGATAGATCCTAATACTGGTCAACCACAGGTTGAAACAAAGATGTATACCAATGATGAGTTACAAGAAATGATACCTATTAAGGAAACGGTAAACGGAGAAAAATTACAAGATTTTATTCAAGCAGAAAAAGAAAAGAAGGGAAAAGGTCAAACAGTATCTGATAACGCAGCTTTAAAAAAGGCGGTTGGAGATATGATACCTAAGACACAGCAAGCATTAAGATCTTGGGCATATTCAAATCCGGCAGCACAAGACTACTTAAACGTACATGAGTACTTGGTGGATCACCCAATACTTAACGGCCAATACGAACAGTTAGGAGTGAAAGATACTACCGGGCCGAAAGGAGTACCAGATGGAAAAATTACTCATTTAGATTTTATTGCCATGGAAGATAAAAAGTCAATAATAGATAAGATTATGAACGCTGATGATGTTAATTTATCACACGATATTCTTGTTGATATATATGCTAGTGTTTCGGGTAATGAAATTAGTGGAGCTGGTAATAAAGAATACCATCCAGAAAGACATGAACTACCAAACAGAACAAATGAAGAAGTTACAAAAGCATCGATACAGCAGGAAACGTTAAACAAGCTTAAAACCGGGCCGGAAGGAGGAGAGACTCCACAGGAAATGGCTACTAGATTAAATATAAAAGTTGGTGATAAGTTTTGGGACCCAGATACTAAACAATATGTAAGTATACAATCGCTATATGCTACGGCGGGAGATGCCGTTGGAAGTAGTAATACTGGTGGTCAATTCAAGGGACAATAATAAAATAGATAAAAAATGAATCAAGAGGCACTAACAGCTGCACACAAGCATTTTACTGACACTGGTTACGATGGTGATTTAGCAAAGTTTTCGGCTTTATTATCATCAAATAAAGAGGCGTTTAACGCTTCTTTTAACTATTTTAAAGAAACAGGTTACGATGGAGATGAGGCAAAGTTTTCAAACTTACTAGGACTAACATCGACTACAACCCAAGAAGACTTCCCAGTAGAACCTGAAGAAGTAAAGGAAGATCCATCACGGGAGGATGTCACTGTGGAAGGAGAAGATGGGGCATCCACTGGGGAGGACGATTCTTCGGTTACACCAGAGCAGCAGGACGCAATTGACGTACTTACTGAAATACAAAACGAACGTCTTACTAAAGAAGAAGAAGCAGAATCAGATTTAATGGCTAGCGAGATATTAGCTGAATCACAAGTTGATATTGACGAAGGGCCAGAGCAAGTTGTAAATCCTGAATATGCAATTAACGAAGATAAACCATATTTACTGCAAGACGCTGTTGCGGGTACAGTAGATAAAGAACAAAACATTTTTCAAGAAGGAAGTTTTTTCCCAAACGAAGATTTATTAGTTTCAACACAAGATCAAACTACAGATGTAGTTAAAAGTGAAGTTGAGTCTAAAGAAAAAACTAGAAGAAAAACAAAAGAGGGGCAGTTAAAAGATGCTAGGAAAAAGCTAGAGCTTATAAACAATTCTTTACCAGAAGATAAGAGAACAGAGATAACTGATGAAGATGTGTTAGAAGAAGCTAAAAAAACCTCTAAAAAAGAAATTGACACAGGCAAACGAGTTAAAAAATTAGAGGACAACATAGAATACGCGGAGGTTTTAGATCCATCTACTTGGGGTAAAAACTGGTTAATGAAAGATGCTGATCAAAAGAAAAAAGAAGAAACAGCTAAAATCATGGCTGCAAAAGTAGAAGATGATATAAAAAAGAATTTACTAGTAAATAAAGAGGCGAAAAGAAGGATTGATGAAATAAAGCTAAAATCTGAAGAGATAAAAAACAATAAAGAGTTTCTCAAGGCTGAGAAAGCTGTAAAAAAAGCCAAAGAAGCTTATGAAGCAAATCCCACGGAAGAAACTCAATCGGCTTACGTAGAGGCTTATGATGTTTACAAAGCTAAAGGCGATGAATTAAACTTACAATACCAAGAGTATTCTAAAGCTTATGACGAGCAATTAGGTGTGTTTAACAGCACTATAGCGAAGCACGAAGAGTTAGTAAAGACAGACGAAGATTTAAATATTTACCTAGAAGCTTATGGTCGTAATAATAGTTTACTTTGGGGCCACACGTTTGGTAAATTAGCTGTAACCCTAGGCGACATGGGGGTTAACGCTTTAGAGTTACAAGATAAACTCCGACTTCCTAACTTGATAAAACTTGGGATGTCTGTAGTAGAAGATGGTTTTGGTTATGATTTAGGAGCAAATGGAGATGCTTTAGAAGCAGGAATAACATACTACATGGAAGAGGTTTTACCAAACATGGGTTTAAAAACATCTACCGATCAAAGAATACAAATGCGAGCTTATTTAGAGCAAGCAAGAAATGGTTTAGCAAAAGCTCCAACATTCGCAGAGGTTAATGGGTTAGGTGACTTTGGATCTTACATGGCTGACTTAGCTTTTAATCAAGCGCCAAACTTAGCTATGATGTATTATACTGGTGGAGCTTCACTGTATGCTATGGGAGCTATAACTGCTGGTGGAAAGTTTGGAGAGTTTGAGGATGAGATAGATAAGTATGGCACTGAGTATTCTTTGCTACAAATGTATACCGCTGCCGCTATAACGGGTACTACTGAGGCTTTGTCAGAAATGATTACGCTAGGACAAATAGGTCGATTTAAAACGGCGTTAGCAAGCAACCCTTCTTTAAGGTTGGGTGTATCAGACTATCTTACAAAACAATTATTCTCCGCTTCTGGGATAGCTAACACGTTGTCTCAAGCTGGTCAAGAAGCTGTATCTGAAATGGCGGCTTCGCTTAGTGAAAATGCTGTTGACAAGTATATGATGGGTAAAGATGTCGATATGCTAAGAGGTGTTAGTGAGGCTGGTTGGAGTGGTTTTTGGATGAGCACTATGATGTTTAAAGCGCCTATTGTTGCTAGAGATCTTTACAAAGCTATAGAAGGTAAGGACGCGAATCAAAAGATTGGTGAAAAACAAACGAGGTTAAAAGAGCTTGGTGTACTTTTAAATAATCCAGATTTAGCACCTGGATTAAAAGAAAAATATATAGCTGAACACCAGAAAGTAGTTAAAGATATAAACTCTATACAACAAGATGAAATATCTAAATTAGATGAAATGTCTAATACAGAAAAGAAAACTATTTTAGATATAGCTAGACAGAAGTATGATTTAAGAAAACAACAAGACGAAATAGCTAATAGTAATTTAGATGCTGAAACTAAAGCATCTGAAATTCAAAATATAAAAAATGAGATATCTAAGCTTGACGTAAAGAAGAACGAATTGATGGCCCCTTATTATCTTGAAGATACTATAGATGAAATAAGAATTCAAGCTGATGCTATTGGTGGAGCTACGGGTAAAACGGCTAAAGTAACTCCAATGAATGCTGAGGAAATTGCAGAGAGCCTATTAGCGGAGCAGGCTAGAATTAGAGAAGAAATAGCTTATCAAGAACAGTTTTTAGGTACACAAGACGACGCTATGGCTAAGGGGAATATTGAATATTTTGAAAATGAGCTAGCTGCTTTAGAGCAAGCTGATAATCAATTTGGATATATAAGCCCACAAGAAGATGGTGGTTTTGAGGTTATAATAAATAAAGATAAACCTATGATGGGTACAGCTGCGCACGAGCTAATGCACGCTGTATTGTTTAAATCTATACAACAAGATCCTAGCATACAAGATGTAATGGGTGATGCCTTGATGGATCACGTAGCTTCTCTTGGTGGTAATAGTAGTGTTATAGGTAGAAGAATGGAGGCTTATGGTAGATGGGCTAAAGATAAAGACGGTAACGATATTTTTGTTAGAGATTCTAACTTTGGAGAAGAAGCTATAACGGTTATATCTGAAGGTATATACGATGGTACATTAGATTACAATGAAAGCTTCTTTAATAAAGTGGGTAACGTTGTTAGAAGAACTTTACAAGACAAGCTCGGTAGAAAAGTAAGTTTTAATACCGGTAGAGATGTTTATAATTTTATTAAAGATTTTAATAAAAGTCTAAA
>UEXM01000781.1_pt1 | contig 31351 bp, 37 predicted proteins | sample 1796661 | NCBI WGS metagenome assembly UEXM01 (sample SAMEA4772469, study PRJEB27181) | metagenome
GCCCTTACAAGCCTACTAGTACGCTGTTTTATGTGCCTATTAGCGTGATCTGAGCGGCGTTTTGCAAAGGCGGGTATGGGGAGGGTGGGTCTGCCGCTTTGCTTTGGGGGTGTCATAAAAAATTTTAGTGATTTTTTGGTAAAAGGTTTTATAATGGGTTATGTCAAAAGCACTATCACTAAAAGAAACAAAAGAGTTATTGAAATCTGACTCCATCGCTAAACGTGAAGCGGTCGAACAAGAGCTTGCCGCCATTGGAGCGTCAGAACTAACAGATGTTATTAGCTGGGATGATACGGGGAGAGTAACAGTTATTGATTCACAACTGCTACCAGACCGAATCAAGCGCAGTATTAAGAAATTAAAGGTATCACCGTCACAATACGGTAACCAAATAGAGATCGAGATGCACGACAAGCTGTCCGCATTGCGTTTATTAGCAAAACATTATGGTATGTTGAATGTAGATACATCACAAAACAGACCATCGGTACTAGGTATTAACATCAAAGGACCCGAAGCGACTTATGACATCAAAGAAAAGAACCCCGAAGACACCGAAGACTAAGGTTACTATGGTTATCTGGTACGATGCCGTAGCGGAAACGGGCTGGATGACCGACGAAACCGCCAAGAGAGAGTGTAAGTTGTCCGAGTGTGTGTCGATTGGACACCTGGTAGATGTTAATAAGGAGCGTATCTTGATTGCTTGTACTAAATCGGAAAATGAATATAATGCAATGATAAACATACCCAATGCATGGGTCAAAGAAACCAAAGATTATTGGATATGAAAGATGTGATTGTCATCGCAATATGTTTTATTTTGTTCGTAGTGGTTGCTAAACAGGCTAGAAAGGTAGATAGTAGTCCTGTAAGTGAGCAGTTATTTACCGACAAGGAAATAGAGGAGTGGAAACCATTTGATTAGGAGTAGATATGGCTAGAGTTGAGGGGAGCAAAGACTTATCTAAGCGCAGAACCAAGAGTAGAAAACCTGTAGAAATACAAGATTTGAACCTAGATTTTGCTACATCTCCTACCGTATGGCAGTTTTTGAAAGACGAGTCGTTCGTGCGTGGACTGATGGGTCCAGTAGGGTCGGGGAAATCATACGCATGTGCGGCAGAAATTATGTTACGTGCGTTGCAACAACCTGTTTCCCCATTAGATAACGTTAGACACAGTCGGTTTGCAATCGTACGTAACTCTTATCCAGAACTTAGAACTACCACAATCAAGACGTGGTTAGAAATATTTGATGAAGCAACCTGGGGTCCGATGCGTTGGAGTCCACCGTTGACCCATCACATCGTGTTGCCGCCAAAAGGGAATTTGGCAGGGCTTGACATGGAAGTCATTTTCCTAGCCCTCGATACACCCAAAGATGTGCGTAAATTATTGTCACTCGAACTAACAGGTGCTTGGGTGAACGAAGCCAGAGAGCTGCCAAAGGCAGTTATAGATGGCTTAACGCACAGGGTGGGTCGATTCCCAACCAAAGCACATGGCGGCTGTAATCATCGGTTTATTATCATGGACACCAACCCAATGGATGACGACCATTGGTGGCATAAGCTAGCTGAAAAAGAGAAGATGACAGGCAAATACCCTTGGAAGTTTTACAAACAACCAGGTGGGGTCAAAGAAGTCGATGCACAATATGAGGATGCCATCTATGCGGGCGGTAAATACTGGGCGATGAACGAACGTGCCGAGAACATACCGAACTTAACCGAAGGGTACTACGAACAAATGCTAGCAGGTAAGAACTTGGATTGGATATCCTGCTATGCGCAAGGCAAATACACATTTGTGCAAGAAGGTCGGGCGGTATGGCAAGAATATACCGACAGTTTGATGAGCGATAACATTGAATTCTTACCAGAATATCCGCTACAAATAGGACTTGACTTTGGATTAACACCCGCAGCGGTGTTCGGTCAGCGTTTGGACAACGGTCGTTGGCACATACTGCATGAGTTGGTAACCTTTGACATGGGGTTAGAGCGATTCACCACGCAAATGAAGATAGAAATCAATAAAATGTTTCCAAAAGCCAAAGACATTCAGATATGGGGTGATCCAGCAGGTAGTAAACGTGATGAAATATTTGAGGTGACAGCGTTTGATCACTTGAAAACACAAGGCATGAACGCCAGACCTACGGTTAGTAACGATTTTAAAGTACGTCGAGAAGCAGGTGCGATGCCAATGAACCGATTGATTGACGGTAAGTCGGGATTGATTGTGAATAAAAGTTGTGCCAGTCTGCGTAAATCATTATCAGGTGGTTATTATTTTAAACGAGAAGCCATCGGTAGTGGGCAAGAGCGGTTCAAAGATGTGCCGTTTAAAAACAATTTCTCCCACATCGGAGATGCGTTTGGGTATTTGATGCTGGGTGGAGGAGAGCATCGAATCCTCACTCGTAAAAATGCAAGGTTCGGTACGCAACAACAAGCAACGGCTAAGGTAGAGTTTAATGTATTCTGAAGAAAAGAGGGTTAGTCAAAAGGGGGATAAGACTAACCCCGTTACTTTAACCACACATGAAGGTATTATAGAATTTTACAACAGTTTAAATCGCAATGAAAGAATTAAGTACCGCTATTATGAATCTGATGACGCTTACCATCTTGATTATCGTGACGCTGATGCTATGTACTTTGGCACTTACGACTCAACTGTGGCATATGTGGAAACATTACAAGCCGTTGGACCTGCTATTACGATTGTATACCAAGGTAAGATTGCAGCGTGCTGGGGTTTTGCGCAAGTAGTGCCAGGCGTTTACGAAGCGTGGTGTCTAGGCAGTAAGTTATTTAACAAGTATCCAGTAGCCACGACTCGCACAGGTAAGTTTGTGATTGAACATGGCGCTAAATATTTGTCAGCACACCGAATCCAGGTTACCGTACACGATGAGAATCAGGTTGCAAAGAACTGGGCATCTGTATTACAATTCAACTACGAGGGTCTGATGAAACAGTTCGGACACGATAAGGCAGATTACGTAATGTATGCCAAATATTATTAGGAGTGAGTGATGGCTAAGAAAGGTTTGTACGCAAACATTAATGCACGTAAAAAAGCAGGGACCAGTCGCCCTAAATCTAAATCAACTATTTCAGATAAAGCCTATGCTAATATGAAAGCTGGCTTTAAGAAAAAGAGGAAATAATTATGGGTGGTATTATATCAAAACCAAAAATTGCAGGACCATCAGCACAAGAATTAAAAGCACAAGAGGATGCTCGTAAAGCACAAGAGGAAGAAAAAGCGTTACTAGCACAACAAAAGGATGAGGAAGAACGTAAGAAGATTTCTGAGATGCAAATGATGCAACAACGTAAACGTGGACAGCGTTACGGTGGTATGCGTTCATTACTAGCAGATCGTGAAGATCCAGAGATGGGTGTGAAGAAAACAACTTTAGGATAGGATTATGATAAGTTTTGGGCAAATGATGGGGATGAGAAACAGAAATCCTTTTGAGAAATATTTTAAATCAGTTCAGATGCCTGATGGTAGTATAACTTATGAAAGACGATTAGAAGTAGCACCAGGGCAATCGTTGCAACAAGCACAACAAGATTTAAAACCAGTAACCAAAGAAGCCGCTGAAATCTACAAAGAAAAAACAGGCAAGCCTTATGGTGGAAAGATAATGACACCGAAAGAACCAGAGCCAGTAGAAGAAACAGCAACACTAGGACAATCAGAATCAGAATTATCTAGACGTGAACGATTACGTAGACGTAGAGATGCTTCGTTTCAATTTGCAGCAATACAAAAATTAGGCGGTAAAGCGCAATCAGGAGCGTAATATGCCTTACGAAGAACAAAGAGATAAAGAAAAGTTAAGAAAACTTTATATGGCATACGCTAATATTACTAGAGATGCAGATAAAGCTAAGTTTTTAACAGCACAAACCATTCAAGAAGCTGGTTGGGGAATGAAAGAAAGTGGTAAAAATAATTTTTCTGGTGTAAAAGAAAACAATATAAAAAAAGGTAGTATGGTTAAAACAACCGAAGATTTAAAAGCATACACACACAAAGATAAAAAAAGAATTTTAAGTGATGAAGAAGGATTACTTAAATTAACAGACGATATATCTAAAAGAGGTGGTTCTGTTTTATATAACAAAAATGGTATGCCAGAAAAAAATAAAAAAGGATATATTTTTGTAATGGATAGATTTAAAGATTTTGATACTATAGAAGAAAGTTTGCGATCTAAAGTTGAAATGATTGAAAGAAAATATAATAAAGCATATAACGCAAAAACAATAGAAGAATATACTAAAGGATTAGAAGGTTATGCAACTGACAGCGATTATTTTAAAGGTGTATCTGGGGTTGCTACTGGTAAAACTTTAAATAATAAAGTGTTAGGCGATTTAGTTCAAACAACTAAGGAAAATTTAAAAAATACTAGAATGGAAAGTTTTAAGGCTAGAGAAAATTTAATTAAATTAATGAACGCTAGTCCAGCACAAATGGAACAATACCATAAAGGCGTTGTTGATAGACAAAACAATCGAGGAACGAACTAATGGCAAGCATACCAGTCGGTCAAATTATACAAAGATATAAATCTGCGAAAGCTAAGAAAGATAACTGGGAATCAGTTTATGAAGATTGTTATCGTTATGCACTACCTAATCGTAATTTATACGAAGGTTATTATGAAGGTGGGGTTGTTGGTCAAAACAAAATGCCAGATGTATTTGACAGTACCGCTATTGATTCAACACAAAAGTTTGCTAATAGAATACAATCAGGTTTATTTCCACCACAAACTAACTGGTGTAAGTTAGAACCAGGCAACGATATACCTGATGAAGCACAGCAAGACGTACAAAAAGTATTAGAAATGTACTCAGATAAAATGTTTAGTGTTATTCGTAATTCTAATTTTGACTTGGCTATGGGTGAGTTCTTATTAGACTTATGTGTGGGTACAGGAGTGATGCTAATACAACCTGGTGATGAAGATATGCCTATACGTTTTACTACGATACCAATGTATTTGGTTTGTTTAGAAGAAGGCGCACATGGTCAAGTAGAAAATGTATATCGTAGAATGAGATGTAGAGCAGAACAAATACAAGTCATGTATCCAGATGCTAAATTAAATACTACATTACAACAATGTGTAACTGACACACCAACTAAAGAAATAGAATTATTAGAATCTACTATTAAAGATGTTGAAACAGGATTTTATTATTACTGCGTTATCTATGAAAAAGAAAAACACAAGTTAGTTGATAGAAAATTAAATTCTTCTCCATGGGTGGTGTCAAGATACATGAAAGCAGCGGGTGAAGTGTATGGTCGTGGACCATTAACTGTTGCTATACCTGACATAAAAACTTTAAATAAAGTAAAAGAATTATTATTAAAGAATGCATCACTTGCAATTGCTGGTGTGTATACCGCAGCAGACGATGGGGTATTAAATCCTAATACAATGGTGTTGAAACCTGGTGCTATCATACCAGTAGCTAGAAACGGTGGACCACAAGGTGAATCACTAAGACCATTACAGCGTAGTGGGGATCCACAGTTATCACAAATTGTGATTGACCAATTAGTTATGTCGATTAAAAAAATATTACTGGATGAATCTTTACCAAGAGATGACATGTCAGCACGTAGTGCAACTGAAATACAACAACGTATACAAGAGTTAGCACAAAATTTAGGTAGTGCGTTTGGTAGATTGATTACTGAAGTGATGACACCTATTATTCAACGTACTTTAACTATCATGGATCAGCAAGGTTTAATAGAATTACCATTAAAAGTTAATGGATTAGAGGTAAAAATTACACCAGTCAGTCCGATTGCTATGTCACAGAATACTAACGATGTAAACAATGTAGTACAGTTTGCACAAATCGTAGCACAGCTTGGACCAGAAGGTGCAACTGCATTGAAGATTGGTGAGATTACCGATTACATTGCTGAAAAATTAGGGGTGCCAGCAGCTTTACGCAACAGCCCACAAGAACGTGCTGAAATAATTCAGCAAACTCAAATGATGGCAGAGCAGCAAATGCAACAACAGATGCCTGAGGAACCACCAACGGAGGAGTAATATGAGCTGGGATGAATTAGTTTTAGATAAAGAACAAGAGTTAGATTACCCAGACTATGTTGACCCACAAGAGTTAAATCGTTTATACTTTAAGGTGTTTACGACTATAGAAGGGCAAAAAGTATTAGAGCATTTACGAGCTATTACGATTGAGCAACCAAGTTTTATACCAGGGGAATCTGCGTCATACGGCTATTGTCGAGAAGGACAAAATTCCATTATTAGAGAAATACAAAAACGCATAGAGAGGGCAAGGGGATGAGCGAAGTACAAGAAAGTTTGTTAGATCAACCAATGGAAGAATTAGCTGCTGAACAAGAAGCTGAGAAAGAAAGTAATCCTGAAGTTATTGAAGATGTTTTAGTTGAAACACCAGATCCAGTAGAAGCTAATACCATTTCAACAACAGAAGAAGACGTAGTTTACGAAAAACCAGATAACTTTCCAGATAAATTTTGGGATGACAAAGATGGTCCAGACATTGAAGCATTAGTAAAGTCTTATGGAGAAATGGAAAAAAACTTTTCTCAAGGCAAACACAAAGCGCCAGAAGATTACGACGTTAAGTTTATAGAAGACAAAGGGATACCTAACGATGATCCTTTACTACAAACCTTTCAAGGCTGGGCTAAAGAACATGGGGTATCACAAGCTGCATTTGAAGCATTAGCATCTAATTATGTAGATACACAAATGCAAGAGTTAGAACAATACAACGTAGATGCCAGAGCTGAGAAAGAAAAGTTAGGTCCTAACGCAGATGCCGTTATCCGCTCTACCGCACAATGGGCTGATGGTTTATTTAAAAAAGGTGTTCTTAACGAAACTGAATTAGAAGCGTTTAAACAAACTGGGTCTACCGCAGATGGCGTTAGAGCATTACAAAAGCTTAGACGATTCTATGGTGAAGGCACCGTACCTATTGCCGAACCTACAGCAGAAGGTTTACCAACTAAAGAAGAACTGTATGAAATGGTAGGAAGACCTGAATACAAAACAGATGTTGCCTTTAGAAACAAAGTGCAAAAAATGTTTAAACAAAGGTTTCCTGATAACCCAGATACAGACTATATAATTTAGTTGCAATAACTTGTAAACCTATTATAGAATACAGGATAAGGATAACAGTACATCTGCCCTTGAATGTCAAATGACTCGTGGTAGGCGGTACCTACAAGTTTGAAGCCCAACATGGACAACTTCTAGCGTAAAATTTAATTTAATTTTATGGAGTGATATTATGAGTACATCTATTAGTACAAGTTTTGTTACCATTTTTGACGCAGAGGTTAAGCAAGCCTATCAAAATGATAGACAGCTAGCTGGTACAGTTCGTGAAAGAACAGGCGTTTCAGGTAACTCATACAAGTTCAATAAGTTAGGCTCAGGTGTGGCGAACTTACATATTCCACAATCTGACGTAACTCCAATGAACTTAACACACACACAAGTTACAGCGACAATGGCAGATTACAATGCAGCAGAATATAGCGATATATTTACAAGCGGCAAAGTATTATTTGACGAAAGAGCAGAACTTGTAAAAGCAGTATCAATGGCTGTTGGTCGTAGAATGGACCAATTAGTAATTGACGCACTAGATGGAGCAGGTACATCTTTAACAGTTGCTAACTCTATTGGTGGTTCTACAACTAACTTAAACGTGGACAAAGTATTAGAAGCTAAAAAGTTAATGGACCAACAAGGTGTTCCAAGCGAAGATCGTTTCTTCTTATGTCATGCTAATAACATGGCTGCGTTCTTAGACGATAGTGATGTAAAAACTATTGATGTCAACACAACTAAAGCATTAGCTCAAGGAACTGTTGATTCATTCTTAGGTTTTAAATTCATTATGGTTGGTGATAGAACAGAAGGCGGACTAGCTGTTGATGGTTCATCTGATCGTACATGTTTAGCTTGGCATAAAAATGCTTGTGGTCTTGCTATTAACATGGATAAGAAAACTGAAATCAATTATATTGCTGAGAAATCATCGTTCCTAGTGAACTCTATGTTCTCTGCTGGATCTGTTGGTATTGATACAGCGGGTATAGTTGAAGTCACTTGTCGTGAATAACAGGAGGATAATATGGCATATGCAAGAGCAGGATTTGGAGCATTAGCTGGACAGGGCAGAGCAGGTGATTTACCAGCTTTGTACGTCTATACAACAACTGATGCCCATACAGCAGTAGATGCTGCTGGTTACTTTAATGACTTATCAGACCAACTTTCAGTTGGTGACATGATAATTGTTCATGGAGCAACTGGCGGTACAAGAACAGTTACTATGCACGTTGTCGTATCTAACGCATCTGGTGTCGTAGACATTAGTGACGGTACAACAATCGGAGCAGTTTCTGATTCTGACTAAGTAATATAAAGTTGTCCTGCTTCGGCAGGGCATACTTTTTTAAGGAGATTATATGGCAGCAGGAGATAGCAAGTTAACAATATGCAACGATGCACTTTTGATGCTTGGTGCTTCTGAGATGACTTCATTTAACGAAGGAACAGATTCAGCTAAAATTTGTGACCGTCTATATGATGACTTAAAAAAGTATATTTTATCAATTTATCCTTGGTCATTTGCTAAGGTTAAGGTTCAATTAGCACGTACTACAGATACTCCAATAACAGAATGGAAGTATGTGTATGCGTTACCAGCAGACATTATTGGCACACCAAAAGCTGTATTTACAACAGCAACTGCGGGTGGTAAACCAGAAACTAATTTTGAATTATATTACGTAGACCAACCAAGACTATTAACAGATTATGAAACTGTTTATGTTGATTATGTTGCAGACATAGATGAATCAAGATTTCCAGAATATTTTATTTACATGTTACGTCATGCTTTAGCAGCAGACATAGCAGAACCATTAACTGATCAAATTACTAAAGCTGATTTTTTTAGAGCATTAGCATTTGGAAGTCCAGCCGAAAACGGCAGAGGTGGTTTATTTAGACAAGCATGTCAGGCAGATGCACAAGGACAACGAGCGCAAACCATTGGTAACGAGAGCTTTGATTTAATCGAGGTAAGGTAATGTCAAGAGTCATAGCGATTCAAAATAGTTTTACATCTGGAGAACTAGACCCAAAGTTATTATCTCGTACTGATATCAAACAATACGAATCAGGTTTAACTTCAGCACTTAACGTAGTGGTATTACCACAAGGTGGTGTTAAACGTAGACCTGGACTTAAATATATAACAGAATTAGGTGGTAGTCCTGAAAATGGTATACGTTTAGTCCCATTTGAATTTAGTACGTCTGATGCTTACTTGTTAGCATTTACCCACAATCGTATGTATATAATTAAAAATGGCGTAGTGCAAGCTAATATTGCAGGTAGTGGTAATGATTATTTAACTACAACGATTACCTCAGCTATGCTAACCAAAATGTGTTGGACTCAAAGTGCAGACACATTAATTACGGTACAAGAAGATATGGTACCTAAAAAAATTACTCGTACATCTGATACAGCATGGACTATTACAGATGTTACTTTTGATTTTAATCCACAGTATGCACCTAGTTTTACAATTGTAGATACATCTAGCGCTGGCACATTAACACCAAGCGCAGTATCAGGTAACATTACATTAACAGCACAACACAGTATATTTACCTCAGCTCATGTAGGACAATACGTTAACGTCATTGGTGGTAGTAGTTTTGGTCGAGCTAGAATTGTAGAATTTGATTCTGTAACTGTAGTCAAAGCACACGTTGAAATACCATTTTTTAATACGGATGCTATAGCTAATGCTAACTGGGAACTAGAAACAGGCTATGTTGATACGTTTAGTGGTAGTAAAGGGTATCCTAGAAGTGCATGTTTTCATCAAGGCAGACTTTATTTTGGTGGCAGTAAGGCAAGACCATCAACTATTTTTGCATCTAGGGTAAATGAGTTTTTTAATTTTAACCCAGGAGAAGGTAATGCTGATGATGCTTTTACTGCTACATTAGATACCAGCCAATTGAATGCTATTGTAGATATTATCTCAGCTAACTATTTACAAATATTTACGACTGGTGGTGAATTTTTTGCACCACAAGAATTTAGTGACCCATTAACACCTACTAACTTTATTGCTAAATTACAATCAAGTCATGGTAGTAAAGAAAGTATACGAGTACAAAACGTAGCAGGTAACACTTTATTTATACAAAGACAAGGCAAAGCATTAAACGAGTTTTTGTATAGTTCAGGTGAAGACGCATATACCTCAACACAAATTAGTTTATTATCAAGTCATTTATTAAACACGCCAGTAGACATGTCAATGCGTAAAGCAACATCAACTGATGAAGGTGATAGGTTAGCTATTGTAAATTCAACAGATGGTAGTATGGCTATTTATACTTTGCTAAGGGATCAAAACATTGTAGCTGCTAGTAAATTTACTACAGATGGTAATTTTTTAAATGTAGCAACAGTCGTGCAAGATCAATACGCAGCAGTTAAAAGAACTATTAATAGTGTTAATAAATACTATATAGAACTTTTTGATGAAGACATAACTGTTGATAGCGCTTTAACAGGTGGTGCAGCATCAAGTGTATCGTCAGGACATTTGCATGCAAAAACCGTTAAAGTTATAGGTGATGGCGTTATGCAAGACGATGTAACAGCAGGAGCAAGCACCATAACATTTGCTACAGCTACAGCTAGTACATATGAAGTAGGGTTAGATTATACGGTAACGGTTAAAACTTTACCGATTGAGCCTGGTATACAAGGCTATGCTAGTTTAAAAGGATTTAAAAAACGTGTATTAGAAGTAAATGCGTTTTTAGTTGAAACACAAAATTTAACAATTAACAGCAATACGATACCTATTCGTACTTTAGGTACTGATAACTTAGATGTAGGTATACCAGAATTTACTGGAACTAAAACATTACATGGTATACTAGGGTACAGTTTAACTGGACAAATAGAAATTGGACAATCCGCACCTTTAAAATTACACTTACTAGGTATGGATTATAAGGTAAGCACAGGAGCATAAATGTCAGTAGCAATAGCAGCAGCAGCTTTTCAAGGGTTACAAGGGATATCAGCAATACAAAATGCTCGTTATCAAGCTAACTTAATTGATGCACAAAGTAGAGCGGCACAAGATAAAGCTGCGTTTGATCAAAACACATTAGAGATTGAAGCTGAAAAAGAACGCTTAAACAAAGCTATTTTAAAAAATACTAAATTAAAAGAAGCTCGTAAAATTATTAGTGAAAACATAGCGTCAGAAGCAGCAAGTGGTTTAGTTTTTTCAGGGGATGTTTTTCAAACTGTTAGTTTAAAAAATTTAAGTAATGAATTAAATATAATACATATGGAAGACGCATTAATTAAATCTAGGCTAAAAGGGCAGCAAGCACAATTAACTATAAAAACAGAAACTGATAAACGCATAGCTAAGGCTAAAGAAACACAAGTAAGAACAGCAGGATATATGCAAGCAGCAGGTTCTTTTGTCTCAGCTTATGGTATAGGATCTGATGCTGGCTGGTTTGACAAAGCTGGTGGACATATAGATTCTGGAAGTTCTCCTGTATTTAAAGCTAATACAGCAGGTAATGCTGCTCCTATTTATAGCACAACTACTTATGGTACTACATAATGGCTAGAAAAAAATACGAACAAACTAAGACACAAATAAATGTTGATACTTCAATAGTAAGTGCGGCTGTAGATTATTCTGGTTTAGCAAAAGTAGCTCAAGCAAAAAGTGAAGGAGTACAGCAATTACTTTCAGCAGGAACAAAATATGCTTACGGTAAATTTAAAGAAGATGCGGTTAAAAAAGCACAACGCAGAGCAGTAGATAACGATCCTTATGTTGAATACTATGACACTAAAGATAAAAGAGGATTAGAAGACAGATTAACTAATGAATTAGTTTTAATAGATATAGCTAATGATTATGTCACAGATGTATCTGTGTTAAGTAAAGAATTAGAATTAGATAGTTTAGCAAGATCTGTTCCTAGTAACCAATTTGACGCTTTACTTGATAGAAAAGTTTTAGATATATATCAAAATTTTAGAGTTGATAGATTAGATTCTCCACAACTAGAACTTGAAGCTAGAAAAACTTTAGACCCGTATATAAAACGTATGAAGATTGGGTATAGAGAAAAATTATTAAGTCAATTAAAAAGCAAAAAAGGAACAGCAGACAAAAAAAGAGGAACTGATTTAGCTAAATTTGCAGGTCTTAATATATATAGTCAAGAAGGACCACAAGCTATTCAAAATTACACAGATTGGCTAGAAGCTAATCCAGGGTCAGCAGAAAAATATGCTATAGATTTTTTAAATTCGTATGAGTCAGCAAGATTTGATGCGTTAACCACAGCATCTAAATCAGATGATTTAAAATACAATACAATTCCACAGCTACAATATAAATACAATATGATTAAAAAATTTCCAGTTCCTACTGAAATGGCAAATTCTGAATTATATTTAAATAAAGAAAAAGTGTTACAACAAATATTAACACAAGCAGGTTTAACTAAAAAAGCGTCAGAAGATCATGCTAAAGAAAGATTAACTATGACACACGAAGTGTTTGTTGAAAAACACAAAGAAGATTTAAGTCCTGAATTATCAGCTATGTATAATTTAATTGACGCTAATATACGAAATTTAAATCGTGATAACTATAAATCATTTATTGAATTGCATAATCAAACTGCATACCCACTTGACATTACAATAAGAGAAGAAGATGGAACTATACCTAATGCAGGTCCTGTAGAACTTGATGTTCCTTTTTGGCGTGCTGCGTCACAAGATTCATTAGAAGCATACACTTTAAAACGTATGCAACAATACCAAGAAGACCCAACAAAATTTGTAGAACAATTATTAAATAAACCAGGCGATATATTAGATGCTAATGGAGATAGAGTTCCAGAAATAGCAACACAAAGAGAAATTTTTAATTTACCTATTATTGGTCCAACAGAAATAAAACCATTTTTAGAAGAAATAAATGGGTTACAAAACAGAGATGAAGCTAAATTAAAAGTTAATAATTTTTTTAATCAATTTACGCTAGAAGAATTACAAACACTTGGTTATGATATGTTAACTAAGTTAGGTGATAATGAACAACAATTTACAACTTATTTAAATGCAGCCATACAAGATAAATTAACTAACAATGAAAAAAATGTGTTAGGCAAAACTTTTCTTGGTTATGAAAAAATAAAAAATGCAGCTATTAGACCAGTAGCAAAAGAAGAAAAAACTAATGATACTACATTGCAAAATCAAATAAGAGTACACACAGGCAATAATTTAACAGAAGAAATGATGTTAGGTGGTACTAGACCAAAAACAGTTGCTACTATAGAAAATGATATGCGTGCGCATATTTATGGTAATCAACAAATTGCATACGGAAGTGAAGCTGCTTATGACGATGATATTATCGATGAAGCATTTAAAGCTGTTACGGGTTACAAAGAAATAAATAATGAACAAGTGCATGGTTATGGTTCTATTGGGTCGAATGAATCTGTCGTACATTTAAGAAGCACAGATAGAGAGGAAGAATTTAGTGACGTAGTAGTAGGTTACGACAGTATAAATGACACGATTGATATTATTGATACACCATTGTTAAATGATTACATGTATATAAAAGATCCTGAAACCAATCAAATAGTAAAATGGGAAGAAGGTTACAAAGTTCCTATTCAGCCTTTAATGGGTAGAGTTTTTTATGACGACTACACTAATACCTTAGACCCACAAAAAGAAGTTATTGAATTTACAGGGGATCATTTAAGAGAGTTAAGTTTTAAAAATTCAAAAGCAAACTCTGATTATTATACAGTTAAAGACGTTGACAATGTTATGACTGTTAATTACAAAGGCAGACCAGTAGAATTAATGGTTGATTTAAAAAAAGCAAGTTATGATTTTAAAAAATATATTGAACCTAATTTACAATATGTAAGCGGAATTAATATATCAGACGATTATTTAGTTGAAAAAGGTTATGTAAACTTAGGACCAGGTGATATTAAAAGTGCTACATATACCAGACGTTTTTTAACTAGAAATCCTAGAGAAGGAGATATACTAATGGCTCCAGATGGAACTAGAATAAAATATTCTAGTAGCCCTACAGGTATGGCTAAAAATTTAAAAGATGTAAGAGATAGAGCAATAGAACTTGAAACATTTGGTGGTACAAGTTTTGCGCCTATTGAAATTGGTACTGAGTTTCAAGATTTTTTTGGAGAAAATAAATGACCTTTAGTATTGAACCAGAAGAACTTACCAGTTATGACAAGTTAGATATAGAATTTAGTGCTGGAAAAGAGTTGTCTATTGCATACAACGATGAGCTACGTTTTTTAAGTGATACTATAGACGACACTACCTACGATAGTATTGTTCAACAAAACATGATATTTGAAGAAGTTACAGGGCAATCAATTAATAATCCTTATGATGCTGTATCTGATTTTATGGATGAAAATGGTTTGTTTGCTAATGATAGATTAAGAAAAATGACTTTAGATTTAGGCATGGATGCTAAAGATTACTTACATGTGCAATCATTAAATGGCTGGTACGAAAAAATGCGCCAGTTTAAAAATGATCCAAGGTATGCTAACGACCCTTTTGTTAAAAATTTTGTAACTAGTCAAGAAGAAATGGATAACCAATTAGCAGACGAAGCTATTAACAATCAATATGCTGCGCAAATGTTAAATCAAAATGATTATCGTAGTGGCTTTTTAAACTTTATGGGTCGTGCTGGAGCGCAACTAACTGATCCTGCAACGCTAACATATATGGCAACGATTCCATTAGTTGCTACACCAATAGGTATGATGGGCAACAGTATGCTAAGAGTAGCTGCTTGGATGACTGAAGGAGCTGTAGGTTCTACCATACTAGAAGGTTATCAACAAACAGGCACTAGAAAACTTATGGAAAAAATGGATCTTAGAATGAGTAATCCTGAAGTGCAAAAAGAGTTAGAAGAATTTAATATTGATGTTACAACACTAGGGATAAGTGAAGAAGAATTAAATTCAAGATTAGAATATTCTTTTTTAGGTGGTGCTTTATTTGGTGGTGGACTGGCTGTATTAGGTGAAGCAGGTCGTAGTGTTATAAAAAGCATGATGAAAGGTGATGCTCAAGCTATTAATGCTATTAATGATCTAGCTAATGAAATTAAAACAAGTGGTTTAAATGATAAAATTATACAAAATTTATCTCCAAAAGAACTAACTGCACATTTTAAAAAAATAGCACAAGAAAGTAATAACGTTAATTTTAACAAAAAATACCAACCTGTTATACATACTGTTAAACAACCGATTAAAGATTTTGATAAAGCCATTGACGAAATTGAAACTAAATTATTAGCAGAAGGAGAAAAGTTAACAGCTAAACAACGCAGAACATTAAAAGGAGTTATGCGTTATAACAACTACAATATTGATTTACATAATTCTATTACAACTAATCAATTATTAAAACATTCTGCTGAAACTGGTCAGTTTAGTTTACGTATAGAACCAACGTCGGAAGATATTTTATTAAAAAATGCAGATGATTTATTAACAAACTTTAAAGGTATCAAAGCAGGAGATGCTAACGAAAAATGGTTTATGTCTACTTTAACAGGAACCAAGTCAGGGTTGCGAAATTTTTTAAATAAAGATGAGTATTTAAAAAGTTTAAGTAAAAACGAAGATGAAAGAGCCAGGCAAATATTAGATGATATTGCGTTGGTTAATTTACTAAATGCTGTAATGAAACAATATTCTAGGTTTCCAACAAGAGGTGTTGGTAAAGTTATAGGCAAAGGCAAAAAGCAAAGTATGCAACAAATTATTACTGATGTCTTAGAAGTAAGTTATGGTCGTGACATTATTAATAATAATATTGTGTCTATGCAAAGAGCAACTAGACAAGACTTTATGAATAGATTGGATGTTCCTGAATTGCACACAATGGATGTTAAAAAAATTAATAAGTTTCATGCGCATAATATTATTAGAGAAATATATGGAGAAGGAACTAGCGATGCTCACGCAAAAATATTAGCAAAACAAATTGGCTTGATGTTTGATGACATACATGAAGTAGCCACTAAACATGGAATGACATGGTCAAAACTACAAGGGTTTTTTCCGCAAACTCATGTTGGTTATAAAGTAGGGCAAGTACCAAAAAACACATGGGTAGAAGAAATTTTTCCAGCATTAGATAAAGCCCGTACAGGTAAATTATTAGACCTAGATCCTGAAGATGCAAATTTTGACGAGATGCTAAAAACACAATTAGCTAGAATTTATGACAACATTGTATTGGGTGACACTAAATCAGCTTTTGCTAACGTTGATGAAGGTTTTAAACTAAGATTAAAAAATGCACACAGTAGAGTTTTATTTTTTAAAGATGCTGATTCTTGGTTAAATTATAATAAACAATATGGTAAAGATATTTTAGAATTATTAGATGATTATATGGACCATGCTAGCATGGAAATATCTATGCTACGTGTGTTTGGACCCAATCCTGTTCGTAACGCAAAACGATTAGAAAAGTTTGCTAGAGATTATGATGCTATATCAGGAGCTAAAGTAGGTGAACAAATGAAATTTAGTAGAATGTTTGACCATTTATCAGGAGCAGAATTTGCTGTTAAAGGGCAAACACTTGGAAGAACTGCTAGCGAATTAAGAGCGTTGCTAGTAACAGCACAATTAGGTAGTGCATATATAATGACGTTGGCTGATTTAAGTTATGGTGCATTAACTAGAATGTTAAGTGGTATGCCAGCATCTAAAACAGTTAATGGTTATGTTAAGTTCATGGCTAATAGTAAAAAAACCAAAGCTATGGCAAGAGAAGCTAGAGTAGTAGCGCATGAAATTGGTGAAGAATTAAAAAATTCTAGTAGATTTTCTGGTGAAAAATTTCAAAGTGGTTATATGTCATGGGCTGCAAATAAATTAATGAAAGTTAGTTTGTTAGCTCCAGGCACAGCCGCATCACGTACTGCTTTTAAATATGAGTTTCAATTTCATCTTAGAGATTTAGTGCAAAAACCATACGAACAATTAGATAGTAATGCTATATACATGTATAGACGTTATGGCATAACTAAAGCAGATCATAAAGCAATGGGTAAACAAAAATTATATACTTCTAAATATGATACTAAAGTTAAATATTTGCGTATCGGAGATGTTGAAGATGAAGCATTGCGCCATAAATATTATAATTATATGTTTGCTGAAACAGAAGCAGCAGTACCTACTGTCATGGCTAGAAGTCGTGCGTTTATGATGCAAGGAACTCAAGCAGGTACAGGAGCAGGTGAAGTAGCTCGTTCATTTTGGTTATTTAAAAACTTTCCAATGACTATTATGTATACACAGCTAGCTAGAACAGCTAATGTTATGTTGACACATCCTAGTCATGCGGCAAGAGTAGGGTACCCTTTAGGGTTATTAACATTTACTAGCTTTATGGGAGTGTTATTGTATCAAATTAAAAACCTTATTAAAGGTGAAGACCCAGCAGTAATGAATATGTCTACATTAACTAAAGGCATGATGTATGGAGGAGGATTAGGATTTTTTGCTGATGTTGCTTTGCAAGATACCAGTCAATACGGCAGAAGTTTTGTTGGAGGTGTAGCAGGTCCTGTTTATGGATTATTTGATGATTTAGCTAAACTAGGTTTAAAACCATTACACGATGGGTTATATAGAAACAAAAACAGTTTAGATAAATTAGACGAGGGATTGGTTACCATGTTAGCTAAGTACACACCATATAATAATTTATGGTATACCAGAGCAGCAACTAACTCATTGATATTTGATAACTTAAAAAGACACGTAGATCCTAAATATAATGAAAAGAAAAGAAGGCGTGAAAAAAGATTATTTAAAGAACATAGGGGTATTTATGTTGGCGAAGGCTTAGATATAAAACGTCAACCAAAATGGGAAAATATTTTTTCATGGAAACCACCAAGAGATTAGGTATAATACACAAAACGAGGACAGATTATGGCAGATTATGATATAGCAGCAGTAACCAGGAGAGCGGTCTACTCAGGTAGTGCTGGTACTGGACCATACGCATTTAGTTTTGCGTGTCTAGAAACCTCAGATATTGCGGTATATAAGGATACTACGTTACTAACAGAAACATCTGACTACACCGTTACATTATCTGCATCAACTGGTACAGGTAGTATTACACTAGGTAGTGCTGCTAACTCAAACAATACAATTACCTTAGTAGGTGCTAGAGATTTGGCTAGAACCACAGACTTTGTGACTGCTGGATCATTAACCGCATCAGCGTTAAATACAGACTTTGATTCTCTTGTGATATTTGCACAACAGTTATCAGAAGAAAATAGTAGAAACTTAAAAGCACCTGTTACAGAAGGTATATCAGGAACGACTGATATGACTATACCTCCTAAAGCTACCAGGGCAAGCAAAATGTTAGAGTTTGATTCTGATGGAAACCCAGCAGTATCTATACCAGCTACCAATTTAGCCACACTTGGAACAATAACAGGCAACATTACAACAGTTGCAGGCATAGCCAGTAATGTAACTACAGTCGCAGGCATTGCATCTAATGTAACTGCTGTTGCTGGAGATGCAACTGATATAGGCGCTGTTGCTGCCGTAGCTACTGAGATAGGTAGACTAGGCACAAGTGCTGCCGTAGCAGACTTAGCAATATTAGGCACATCAGCTATTGTAACTGACATGGATTTACTAGCTACTTCTGCCAATGTTGCAGCTATGGGACATTTAGGCACATCAGCTAACGTAACAGCAATGGGATTATTAGGCACAAGTGCAGTTGTAGCAGACATGGCTCTACTAGGAACAAGTGATGTTGTAGCTGATATGGCTTTACTTGCAACTTCTGACGTTATAGCTGATATGAATACGTTAGCAACCAGCGATATTGTAAGCGACATTAACACACTTGCGACAAGCGATATAGTATCTGACTTAAATACATTAGCAACTTCTGATATAGTTTCAGACATTAATACGTTAGCCACATCTGATATTGTGTCTGATCTTAATACGTTAGCTACCTCAGATATTGTAAGCGATATTAATACATTAGCTACATCTGATATTGTGAGCGACTTAAATACATTAGCAACATCTGATTTTGTATCAGACTTAAACACATTAGCTAGCTCAACTGTAGTAACTAACATTGCTACTGTTGCTTCTAATGTAGCAGGAGTTAACAGTTTTGCAGAAAGATATCGTGTTGGTTCTAGTGATCCTACATCATCTTTAGATGAAGGTGATTTATTTTATAATAGTTCAGACAATGCAGTTAAATATTATAATGGTAGTGCTTGGGCGTCTATTACTGCTGGTATTGGTAATGTCGTAGAAGATACCACACCACAACTTGGTGGTAACTTAGCTAGTAATGGAAACGACATAGTTTTTGCAGATGACGACAAGGCTATCTTTGGTTCTGATACTGATTTAACTATTCGTCATAATGGAACACATGGCATAATAGACAACAATACAGGCGATTTGTTTTTACAAAGCGACACAGTTGTAAGGATAGTAAATAGTGCGGCATCAGAAACTGCGGCAAAATTTTTTGAAGATGGCGCAGTAGAACTGTACCATGATAACAGTAGAAAAATTAAAACAACCAGTTCAGGTGCTGAAATAACAGGTAATGTAGTTCTTTCAGATAATGGCAAAGCTATCTTTGGTGCTGGCTCTGATCTACAAATTTTCCATGACGGATCTGATTCTTACGTGAAGGATGCTGGAACAGGAAGGTTGGTTGTGGAAACTGATGGTACAGATGTTTCTCTAAAGGCTGGGTCAGATAATATGCTCGTGGCAGCTAAAGACGGTGCAGTCACCCTTTATTACGACAACGCAGCTAAACTTGCTACATCTAGTACAGGTGTTGATGTAACAGGCGTAATCACCACAGATGGCATGACTACATCTGCTGATGTAAACTTTGGCGATGACGACAAGGCTATCTTTGGTGCTGGTAGTGACTTACAGATATATCACGATGGTAGCGACAGCTACATTGCTGAAGGTGGAAGCGGTACTGGAAGTCTTAAAATTAAGGCTAACAATCTTCTCGCATATAATAATAGCGACGCACCTTACTTTCAAGGCGTTACTGGTGGAACATTTAGAATATACCACGACGGCAATCAAAAACTTTCTACCACAGCCACAGGTGTTGACGTAACAGGTACTCTTAATGCTACAACAGTAGACTTAGGTAACTGGACTATAACTGAATCATCAGGTGTATTATTTTTTGCAACATCTGGTACGAATAAAATGAAACTAGATGCTTCTGGTAATCTTACTGTAGTCGGGGACATCACAGCCTTTGGATCAATGTAATGGCGATACAAGGATCAGGTGCAATAAGTTTTAGTGAAATCCAAACAGAGTTTGGTGGTAGTAATCCAATCTCAATATCAGAATATTATGCAGGTGGTGCTAATGTACCATCTGGTACTGGAAGTGTTCCAACATCAGGAGCAATAAGTCTAACTATATTTTATGGTACATCTAATAGAGTATCTATTACTCTAACTGTTAGTGGTAATACCAATGGTTATAACATCTTTAGTAATAAAGGTGGTACATATTCAGCAGGTAGTTCAGATGTAACATTAGTTAATAATGGAAATCTTTATTCTACTTCTGGTGTAGCTTTAGACACAGGTTCAGGTTGGGCATCAGGTGATACTATTACAATTGATAACAATAGTTTAATTGTTGGGCATGGTGGAAATGGTGGTGCTGGTGGTGGTGGAACTAATACAGTACAAGCTGGTAGCAACGGTGGCGGTGGAAGCACAGCAATTAATTTACAATTTGATACTACTATTAATAACTCAGGCGGAACTATCTCAGGTGGTTCTGGTGGCGGTGGTGGTGGTGGTTCTGCTCGTTCAACAGGTTCAAATAAAGGTGGATCATTTAGTGCTATAGCTGGTGGCGGTGGTGGAGGAGCTGGTCGTGCTTCTGCATCAGGTGGTGCTGGAGGTGATGTTACATTTACTGGATCTGGAAGTCAAAGTGATGGTGCTGGTGGCGGTTCTTCAAGTATTACAGCTAGAGGTCTTGGCGGAGCTAGAGGAAGCACATCTTTTTCTGGGTCTACTGCAACAGGTGGGCATGGTGGACCTGGTGGCGCTGATAGCGCAAGTGCTGGTACAGCAGGTGCGACTGCTGCAACTGGTAGTCAAAAAGGTGCAGGTGGAGCTGGTGGTGCTGCTGGAAAAGCTATCAATCTTAATGGTAATTCAGTAACATATACAGTAACAGGAACAATACATGGAGCAGTTTCGTGATTTTATTTAGAGCATTTATAAATAATAAAAAAGTAGTCAACAGAGTTTATTGGGCAGGTAGTGAAGATGCTGAAACAATAGCAGTTAAGAAAAGAGTTACTGATGTATTCACCAGCGAAACATTTCCATTCCCTATAAATATATGGGGTGTAAATATGGATGACAATGTAATTACCTTTCATCAATGTTCAGTAGAACAAGACCATAAAGACAGCAGTAAAATGCAAAATAGTTTATTGATTGATAAAGATTTTACTAGGTATATTTATAACCTTGATACGCAAACAAAAACATTTGAAGTATTTTATAAGCCTGATACTGCAACACCTGTTGTTAGTTTAGGTTCAGGAATATCTGTGTACCGTATATCTGATATGGCTAATGCAAACTTTGAATTACAAAAGACACAAGCAATTTATGTTCAGGGTACAAACGATAAAATATGGGCGTGGGCTACATCATTAAAATCTGACATTGTGATGCCTATATCAAAAGACAAAACATTACACGCAGACGATTCATTTAAGTTTCAATTTAATAGTGCTGGTGAACTACAATCGGTAGAACTCTTTGCACATTTAGAAAGATATATGGTGTATGGTATAGGTGATAATTTATTTACTGAATACACCGCAGACTTTGCAAATGAATTAACTAACCTTGCTGATACTGAGATGGTTATACCTAAGACAGACAATCATGGCAATAGAGTTGCACAAGAAGTTAACAAAGCAAACATCCTGGAGTATGTAAAAGTACCTAAAGAAGATGGAAGTGGTGGATATGATAAAGTCCTTCTTAAAGATTTATAATCAATGTGGTATAGGTCCTACTCATGTGATAACTCGTACAGGACATATGACTATTGCTCGTTGGGGTTTTTGGACACCTTATCTAACTGTACTAATATCTAAGATATATCCTGTTAAACAAATTACACATAATCACGAAGGTTCTTTTATTTCTTTTTTATTGTGGGGTTCATATACTGAAATAGTAAATGGTATTGCAACAAAAAAGAAATGGATTAATAAACTATCTCATAAAAAATTTCATCAGATAGTTGCGGATAAACCTGTGTATACCCTTATGCTTATGGGTAAAATTAAAAACAAGATAACATCTGTTATTGTTAATGATAAAAAAATATCATCAAATAAAATAATCAAGGGGTATAAATGAGAAGCCTAGCTTTTATAGTTATACTTGTGATAACTCTTACACACACAGCTACCATACACGCAGCTAACAGCACATCCAATATACACTACAAAGATATGCCAGTATCTCCACCATCTGTACCATCAATGGGTGCATCAGGTGCGTACTCTGATATCTGTGTCGTAGTAAGATCAGGTGGTATCTCAGGTGGATGGTTTGGTATCTCAGGTGGTGTGCATGTAGAGGACAAGAACTGTCAAAGGATAAAACTTTCTAGAGCATTAGCACAATTAGGTATGAAGATCAGCGCAACCGCTATGCTTTGTCAGGATTTAAGGGTCTTCAAAAGTATGATAGCGGCTGGCAGCCCTTGTCCTATTAATGGTAAGATAGGTGATGAAGCTATTGCTGAGTATCGTAAGCGTGGTATATTAGATGAGGACAATAATGTTATTGAAAACTATATGGCTACTCCTGTTAAGTTTGATGCTGACAAATCTGTCGGCAGACGAAGCTACTACGGACAACCTACTAACTAACAATACATTTAATGAGAACACAGATGACTGGACTTTGTCAGATAGTAATGTTAGGCGTGATGGTAATAGTTATAGTGATGCAGGTAATAGCCCTACCGTAAGATTCAAAGGACAGACTAGCACCATATCACAACTAGTGAACCTAACTGGTATAGAAGAAGGGAAAGAAATTAAATCATATACGGTATCTTACAACGGTTATGGTTGTGGTAATACTCCCAATGGTTGGTGTACTGCTGGTGGCGACGACACGATCACAACCAACATAACGTTTACGGATGGTACGAACACAGAGATATCCAGTCATGTCATTGCTGTACCTTATGAGGATGGTTGGACTCATCACACCTTTACTAAGTCTATCAATGATACCTTTCTTACTGGCGAAGTAGCGATTAACTTTGAACTATCAGGCGTAGATACTGGTAACTCAAACAGTTGGCTAGGTCCTATCACCGATAACTATGAGCTTGCTATTACTTACGATGATTACGTAGCACCAGTCGTTGAACCTATTGTTGTAGAACCTATTGTTATAGAACCTATTGTTGTAGAACCTGAGGTTATAGAACCTATTGTAGTTGTTGAGCCAGTCATTGAGGAGATTGTAGTTATTGAGGAAATAGTAGTAGAAGATCCTATGATTGGTGGTCTTGAGTTGTCTACTGAAATTACCTTAGACCTTATCCAGGATGTACCTACCTTGCCTAGTATTGGCGGTACGGTAGCAGACATACCAGACATACAACCTATCGCTGTTATTGATTCTGTTAATCCTATAGAAATGGTGGAGCTTCCTGTTATAATGGACACACCACCAATCCAGGAAATAAAAATAGAAATGCCTGCTGAGATAGTTGAGGTGGAACCCATACAAGAGATTCAAGAAATAACAATAGAAGAACCATTGGAGGTTACCGTTGAAATCGAACCAGAAGAAATTAATATTGACATTGAAACAGAAGAAGTTACAACAGTTGAGGTACAAGAAGATGAGGGAAGCAACATATCAAACCAGTCAGCCAAAGTAAAGGAGATCAAAGATGAAACAAAATCTGAAACAAAAGAAAACACTAAAGAAAAAAACAGTAAAGAAAAATCACAATCTAAAACTGTTGCCGTCAACAAACCTGTGGCTAAATCTGCTACTGCTAAAAGCAAATCTACTAACAAAAGCAGAACACCTGTGGTCAAGGCTCCAACAACTCCGCAAATAGCACTACCGATTGAGTATTTGCAAGTCATAAAGGATACAATTATAATGACGGAAACGATTGACTTGAGTCAGGAGATGATATATGGAGGGCAGCAAGAGTATAACCTTAACACCAGCGGTATTACTGTCGTTAGTCTTGACAATAATTCCAGCAGCAGGTGGGGTAATCTACAAAATGAGCGCAAACGATTCAAAGCTCCAGTCTATCCAAGATAAAGTTAAGAAGTTTAAAGCAACAGATGTGTCAGTATTAACAGAAAGGATAGCGGTACTCGAAGCTGATCTTAAAAACTTATCAGCCCTGGTCGATGATGTAGATAAAAGTGTATCGGAAGTTGAAACTAATTTAAGCGATTGGACTGAGAAGGAATTCGGTAAGGTGTATAAGATACTTAACGACAATCCGTTAGGGAGATAGTATGGGTATACCAATGGAACTAATCTCAATGGGTGCATCAACAGTCATCGGTGGTGTGCTATCCATCATGGCACAGAAAGCACAAGACAAAGCACAAGAACAGAAAGCATTGATGGCACGAGCTGGGTTCCAGTCAGCACAGTTTGACAAAGCACGTAACGTACAAGACCCATTCACTAAGAACACCAGACGATGGATAGCATTGATGTGTGTGATGGCAATCATAGTATTACCAAAGCTTGCACCTTTCATTGATCCTAGTCTAAACATCTACGTAGGGTACACCGAAGCGGTATCATCTGGTTGGTGGATATTCAGTAGCAGTACCGACATGACACTATGGCAACCACTAGAAGGACTGGTCATTACCCCATTGGACACACACGTAGTATCAAGTATCATTGGGTTATACTTTGGAGGTAGCTTAGTCAGACGATGAACGTAGATTTTAAAACAGCATTAGTATTTTGTTTACCTATGATCGGGGTAGCTGTGGCATGGGGTGAAGGCATGTCCAGAATTGAAACCTTAGAAGCAAAGCAAGCACAGTTGGTTACGGTTGACCAGTTAGAAACGGTGAAGACACAGCTCAGATACGTAGAGCAAACCACTAATGAAAACAAAAAATTATTAATACAAATATGGGGGAAGATGAATGATAAATAATCTAGGTTGGTACATAATTTTTTTAGGATTATTTGTAGCTTGGTATTTAGTTCTATGACATTAAAGAAACATCAGAATCCAAAGGGTGGATTGAACGCAGCAGGTCGTAAACATTTTAAACGAACTGAAGGTTCAAACTTGAAAGCTCCAGTCAAGAAAGGTAAGAATCCAAGACGTGTATCATTTGCTGCACGCTTTGCTGGAATGAAAGGTCCGATGAAAGATGACAAGGGTAGACCAACTCGTAAAGCATTGGCACTCAAAGCCTGGGGATTTGGATCAGTTGCAGCAGCAAGCAGTTTTGCAAGGAATAACAAAAAAACTTAGCGTCTAACAGGCTCATATGCAGACGTAAAGGAGGGTGGCATGGGTAAGGCAAGGGTAAGTTATTAAATGCCGAAGATGGCTAACAACAAGCGTCTGACAACGATTACGGATGATTACCTACAGAATTGGAACCCAGATACCCTAGGTAAGAAGTCAATCTACATTCGTGACACTAAAGTTAGTTGTTTGCTGTGTTGTTTCTCAAGAAAAGGGATGCACTCATGGGCGTATGACTATGCTAAAGGGCGAGTACATAAATCAAAAGTGTTTGGGTACTATCCAGGCATGACCATTAAACAAGCAAGGAAGAAAGCATTGGCAATACAAACAGAAGTGATAGATCAAGACAAAGATTACGATGAAGTGTTTGAGATCCATCGTCATCCATCTTACGTATATTTTTTAGAAAATAAATCAGGGCAAATAAAGATTGGTAAGTCTACTAATTGGATGGCACGCATCAAAGAACTAACGGTATCAACCGAAGGAGTTAGGTTGATTGGTATTAGATTAGAATCAAAAACATTTAATGAAACTGCTTGTCATCAACTCTACCGTAAGTACAGACAGCAGTCGAACGAGTGGTTTGATGATAAGTCTAATGAAATAAAAAAACTCATAACTGCTGCTGTAGTATACGGCGAGAAAGATCATATACTATCATCAATCATGGCAGAACAACACGAAAATATTTATGCGACCACAGTCAGCAAAAGCAAAGGGTAGAAAACTACAGCAATGGGTGCGAGATAAACTCATTGACTTACTTGATGTTCATCCAGAAGACATAGAGTCCAGGAGTATGGGTGCAGGTGGTGAGGATCTCATCATGGCTCGTGCTGCTAGACAAAAGTTTCCTTACTCTATTGAGTGTAAGAATGTAGAGAAGTTAAATGTTTGGGAAGCCTACGAACAAGCTAAGGCTAACTGCGGTGACTACGAACCTCTTGTTGTGATGAAGAAAAATAACAAGAAGCCCTTAGTCGTGATTGATGCAAAGTATTTTATTAAGCTAACTCATCCAACAGATGTTTGATACTGACTGACTTAGCTCTGATTTGTCTGGCTGGTTTTGCTTCGACATACTTAGCAGGTTGTGCTTTGTACTGACGGATCGGTCGAGTCAGCCTGGTCACACCTCCGCTGTGTGCTATTGTACCTACCTCAGCATTGCCTAATGCTTCTATCATCTTCATCTGCAATCGTTCCATATCAGTATCAAGTTCTTTACGTTTGTTTAAACAGTCTTCATACTGCTCAACAAAAGTTAACATCGTATTATCTAACTCAACCTTTGGTGTATTGATATCTGAATACTTACCTGCCATGGTATCTAAATCATGTGGGGTGTAGTCCGTATCCTCATCAACATGCTGATACAAAGTCAATGACTTTTCTACAATAGTGTCCTGAATTTTTTTATCAGCTTTTACCACAAAGACACGCATGTCATTGCCGTTAAACAAGCAACCGATGATACCAAACTGTGCATCAGCTATCATCATCTGTGCTTGCAGTTGTAGGAAACCACGACCATAGTCTACGGTCATACACTCGATACTGTCGTACGGCTTGAACTGCATGTTCTTGATCTCAACAGGTACAGGTCCGAGTAATTCTATTGGTTCGTTATCTTGTGTGTATACTCTACGATCTTCTGGCACGATAAGTGTTGGTTTGTTTGCATAAAACATACCATCCAATGATGCGTAGATATCCCATGGCTTGCGGTCTGCTGACATACCTATTTCTTTTGACATCACTTCATCAATCGGATAGTTGATCTTAATATCTAATCTGTCCTCTATCAATTGCATGATAGTTTCTTCTAATACATTACCCATATCCATACGTTCCATAACTTTCTTGTCAAAGATTTGTGGTTCTTCTGTGCCATCAATCGCTGCTCTAATTTTTTCTAAAACTTTATGGGGTCTGTCGTACAGCATTGGCATTAGGCTTGCTGATATCCTATCGTTAGGACTTAGTTTTCCAAAACCTTTCATATGTTACTCCTTTTAAAATTGATTCTTCTGTTGTTTATTATTATCTTTCAACCATAACCATTGACTGCTTCTTGCTGACCCAGTATACATAACCTGGTTGGTAGCAATCAATCTTTCCATGGTACGTTGGAACGATTTGTTCTTAGCGTTACTGGTACCTTCAAATAAATCTAAGCATTCTTCACGCAGACGTGAGCGATTGATAACCATCTGATCCTCAGGTATATCCTTATGGTTACGCACCTGTCCTTCATTGGCTAACAGTTTGGCAAGCTCACCTAACACATCCTCATCTGCGGTATACTTAACTGGGTTGTCATCCAACACAGGTACCAATGAGGTACCTTCTAAGAACGTGACTTCTTTCATGGTGAACTGGCGCTGCTCAAATGGGGTTGCATCTTTCTGTTTATCACAAGTAATGGTCAGAATATTTTCCTGTTTACCACACTCAATACTGGTATCAACACTAGCGTAGATAGCACTACTACCTCTGGCACCACGCTCTGCATTCTTACCTGTGTGATGCACAAACAATACCGTACAACCTGTTACATTACGTATCCTATCTAAGTTGTTGATAAACATAGACATATCATTAGCCGAGTTCTCATCACCCGATTGATTTCTGTTGAGTGTGTCTACCACAAACAGGCTAAGATCTAACTTCAATGTATCCACATCTTCCAATAAGATATCAATGGTTTCTTCTTTGAGTAAGTCAACCGCACTTGGTAGTAAATAGAACCGATCAACCTCACGCTTATGATGTTCCTTCCAGGCACCGATCCTTGCACGATAGCCTGAGCTACCTTCACCTGCGATATACAATACATCACCTTGTTGCACGATGTTCTCATGGTACGGCTTACCTGTCGCAATACATAAGGACAAGTCCAATGCCGTAAATGATTTGTAACTACCACTCGGTGCGATCAACATCGCTGTTGAATTTTCAAGTAAGTAATCGTACACCAACCATTTCGGTGGTGGCATATCCAGTATATCATTGTATGTTAATATTCTGTTGGTCAGTTTCTTAGGTAACGCTTGGTACTCCTTAGCTACCTTGACCTGTGCCTTTAATTTATCCACAGTACCACCATGACTGAACCAATCCGTTGCATCGTTGATCACTTCAGACTGCTGCGGCTCTTGTAACCAAGCATGACGGACATCTTTGGCAATGGGTAGCAAGGCATCGTATGCTTCTTTGACACGCTTGGCACCCGCCTTATCGTAGTCACCCAAGATAAATACTTTCTTGTCAGCAAAATATTTAAGCGCATCACCAGGTAGGTCAGAGCTACCACCAAAAGTAGTAGCCACAAACCCAGCCTTAGCAAGCGTTGAGCAATCCTTTTCTCCTTCACATAAGAATACCCATTTACTATTAGCCGATAGTAATTCGGGCAGGTTGTAAGGCACACGTGTCGCACCCTTTAACCCATATCCTAATGGTGTCTTCCATGCAAAACTCTTAGGTTCATACTTTAATTTGGTGTAGACTACTTGACCTTGCTCGTCATGGTAGTCCCACTCTCCTACTATATGTCTATGTGTAGGTGAATGCCCGCCATCAACCCGAGTAGAAAATCTACTCCACCAAATTCTTTAAACACATCGGTCTTCTTGCGATCTGGAAAGTGTTGATCAATAAAATCAACGACACCCCCACCGTTGTTGTCCGAGAAGTTAAACCAGGTACCATCTGCTACATTGACTGCGATTCCTTTTGACTTCTTGAATCTCACAATGCTGTCGGATGTATACGTTGGTTCACCGTAAACCTTAGTTGCCATGTCCAACAAAACGGTACCTAAATTAGAAGTCATCAGGGAATTCATCCTCGAACTCATCCACTACAGCAGGCTCGGCTTTAGCTTTTGGTTCTGCTTTTGGTTTAACAGTTGGCTCAGGTGATTCACCCTCACCAATTAATTGCAATGGTCTGGCTACGTATTTAACAATGCTAAACGTAGGCACATGGAACTCACCGTTCTTAGTGGTAAAACTTTCTACCCCTGTCTGACACACAGGCACTAGGTGCGGTGCAGTTTCGGTGCGGTTACGGTACGCATTAAATAATGGTGCGATACTACGGATAACTGATTGTGTACTGGATGCAAAGCTACAAAAATCTAAGTCTTTGCTGTATAGATTCATCACAATCACAGGATCCCAATCATCTCCAGGTTGGTCGATACCATCTTGGTCTACCTTAGCTAACACATCAGTCGGCTTACGGTCTACCCACTTGCGCCAACCACGTTTAAAACCTGGCATGTCCACGACTATCTTTTCTGGCATGGCGACAGGCTTATAGATTGCCTTGTCGTTTTCATCTTTACCCTCATAGGTACTCCATCCACCACCGTTCATGCATGACCACTTCAATATGGCGGGCATGTTACCTGTTTCTATATCATCATTGGATTCACCTGTGTTAAATCCAAACTCTTTTAACATATCAGTCATTGTCTACTCCTGTAGGTTGTTGTTGATTTTTAATGCTGTTAATCATCTCATCCACTTCTCTGATCTTGCCTTTGATACTGGCTAAATCTTCCATGTGGTTGTCGAGATACTCCATGTAATCCATACCTGGTTGCTTGCGTAACATGGTTAAACTAATTAATTTTTTATTTAGCTCTATCATGTATTGGTCTTTCAATAATATAAACTCTTGTGGAATTTGTATCACATCCCCTTGTACTTCTTTATCTTGCGCCATCTTCCCATCCCCTTTCTGTTGATTGTGGTTCGCCGTCTGGTTGATCGATGAATCGCAGCATGCAATCCGTCAACACATCCGTCATCGTAAAGTCATAGCTTGCACACTTGGTCTTGAATGCTGTCAATAACTCTGGACTTACAGCAATGTTGACCTGTCTTCTAAAGTTTGCGTAGTTTTCTGACTTGTCTTCTGTCTTCAGTTTCAATTATCCTCCCTTGTCGGTTCGATTAAATGTTTAATGATATTAATGTTGTCCAGGATATCATTGACATGCACCCTAATATAATTAATACCATCCTTTCTTTGCACAACGACATCGTTCTTACGTTCAACCAGTCCTTGTGCTAAAGCCTTGTAGTATGCGTTCTCTATTTTCTTACGCACGTTGTATTCCAATGCAAGATACAGGTAACAGAACTGATCTCGTTCTTCCTGTTGGTCCACATCCACATCCAATAAGGATATAAGTACGTGTCCATCTTTAGTGAGTGTTTGTTTGATCAACCCCTGATACCCCCGTTAATGTAGCATTGAATTTTCTTTTCAGTTCGTATGCTATCTTGTCGTCTGATAATAATAAACTAAGCTCAGACATACTATAGATACATAGGTTATCATTGTCCAATTCCATACGCAAGATTGCTTTCATGTCCTCCGTTGGTACGACATATATTTCCTTGCCGTTGCTGCATTCTAAGTTAAAGAAATCAACGTCTAGTTTATGTAGTCCCCTTTCTTT
>UEXM01000785.1_pt1 | contig 31248 bp, 34 predicted proteins | sample 1796661 | NCBI WGS metagenome assembly UEXM01 (sample SAMEA4772469, study PRJEB27181) | metagenome
GTGAACCAGACCCTAATACGGGAATACCCAACCTTATTAATGTTATTGGGCAGTTGGGAGCGTTCGATCTACCCACTGATACGCCTGTAATGGGACCAACTCAAACGGTCCCTGCTGACTCTACTGGTAGTGGTCCTACTGGTCCTACTGGTCCTACTGGCCCTGCTGGTGGTGGGCCGGGTGGTGGTGGTGGTGGGCCGGGTGGTACAGGTCCGGGTGGTACAGGTCCGGGTGGTTTGGGTGGTACAGGTCCGGGTGGCCCTACTGGCGTTGGTTCTACGGGTACTGGTCCTACGGGTACTGATGCAACAAATACAGGTGGTATGGGTACAGGTACAGGAGTAGGTACAGGCACAGGTACGGGCACAGGTGATGGTGATGGTGACGGTGATGATAAAGGCAAAGGTCAAGATGCTGTAGAACAACTGCTTGCAGGAGCAGCACCTCAGCTAGGGTACGGAGTATCAGCGCAATCTCCCGAGGCTGCTGTTATAAAATACCTGTATGATGTGGGCGGTGAGAGTATATTTGCACCCTCAGTAAATGCCGCAAAAGGTGGTAAGATAGAGTACAACGATTCAATCAGACAACTTCAACAGATATTAAAAGGTAGTGTGTAATGAGTGGTCTAGGTGATTTAGTTAGTAGCATTGTTGGGGCAGGATCAAATTTAGGGTCTAAAGCCGCAGACTTGTTCTACAAAGACGGACAAGTAAATTTGCAAAACCTTGCCACGTTAGGCGGTTTATATGCAGTAAGCCGCGCTGATGACTCTAGCACACTAGGTGATTTTTTTGGTGTGGGTGGGGGTCAACCTACTGGTTACCAAGGTGGTATCCCAAAATACACTGCCGAACGCCAAGCTGTACCGATGACAGGTGATGCTTTTGATCCTGATAGACGGCCCGGCAGTGGTGGACGGCGTTACTTTTCAGATACTACTTTTGTACCAGAGAGCGGGTCAGTACCAGCACAGCAAGCGATAAGTGATGCACAAAAATGGCAGCTAGCCACACAGAATTTAAACAATCCTTTTAGTGGTGCGGGGTTTGCAGCGGGGGGAAGCACATCAAAAATGACAGGTAGACCTAACCCTTTTGACGCGTCTATGGGGCTGTTTCCAAACCCACAACCCGAAGGTTTACCCGAAGAAGTTACCGCACAAGTAGCAGAGCTAGTAAGAAGCTACGGCACTTCAGACAAAGGTAACACTTTTGGTGTACCTCGTTTTCAAGACAATGCCGAAATGATGACTTATGAATACCCTTATGGGGTAAATGCAGGTTTTGAAGAATCTTTAGACATAGTGGATAAGATAGTAAAACTCGAAAACACTATGACAGCGGGGAGTAACCAACAAAAAGAACAAGCTGTTAGGCAAATTGAAGAGCTAAAAAGTTTTGGGGCAGCCGTCAATGGTATCCCACAAAACAGTTTTGAAAAGTTTGTTGAGGTACAAAAACTACGCAATAGTCAAACCCCCGTAAAAAAAGCAGCAGGGGGTCTAACATCTCTACCTCATAACGGTTACTACTTAGGTGGTATTACAGATGGCATGGCTGATGATGTCCCTGCTATGATAGGTAACTCTCAACCCGCTGCTTTAAGTGACGGTGAGTTTGTTATACCCGCAGATGTGGTAAGCCACTTGGGTAATGGTAACTCCGATGCAGGAGCGCAGAACCTATACAGCATGATGGAAAGAGTGCGTACAGACCGCACGGGTAATCCTGAACAGGGTAAACAGATAAACCCTAACCAATATTTGGCGTAAGGAAACAGTTATGGTAGATCAAGTATTAAGTGGTCCTAGTAACCAACGGGCAGAAGAATCTTCTCTTTCCTCGTGGGTTGGACCCTATGTAACCGATATGCTGGGAAGAGGTGCTGCGTTAGCAGATACGCCCTATCAAGCTTACCAAGGGCCACTTGTAACGGGACCGTCGGAACTTCAAACACAAGCCTTCCAAGGTTTAGGTAGTCTGGGTATTCCTCAAGCAAGTACAGCAGGTTCTTTTACGGGTGCAGCTTTTACGCCTGAGCAACAGCAACAATTTATGACTACAGGTCAGTACACACCTGCTACCGATAACGTAGTTCAACAGTACATGACTCCCTATTTACAAGGTGCTCTCCAACCTCAATATGAAGCAGCGCGGCGGCAGTCGGAAATAGCCCAGCAAAATCTACAAACTCAATACGGTCAAGCAGGAGCTTATGGTGGCTCACGGCAAGGTATTGCAGAAGCTGAGTTACAACGGGGTTTACTGGACAGGCTGTCAGGCATAACAGGGCAAGGCTATCAAGACGCATTTGAGCAAGCACAGAATCAATTTAATACCGAACAGGCTTACGGATTGCGAGCATTAGGCGCTCAACAAGCAGGGGGCGCGGAGCAACGGGCAATGGAGCAACAGGGAGTCCTTGCTGACATAGCTCAGTTTGAGACTGAAAGAGATGACCCCTTCAAAAAAGTACAATACATGCAGTCTCTGCTTCAGGGGCTACCGCTAGGTACTCAAAGTTACAACTATTATAATCCTTCAGGGTTAAGCACTTTAGCAGCGGGCGCAACGGATGCTTTTGGTATCTACGACTTGCTAAATAAGTATAACAACGCCTCTAATCCAGTCAGCGGCCCAGATATGGGTGCTTACCCTAACGCTACATACGTTGCTCCTACACCTGTACAGGGGCCAGTTGTTCTTGATCCATATGCACAACTTGCTCCACAAAATCAAAATACTAGTCAGCCTGTTATTTCTGGAGGGATCATTACATGATCGGACTACCCGGTATAACCCCTGCACCACAACAACGTCCCACCCAAGGTATGAATACGGGTATGGGTATTGTCCCCGCACCTCAGAGGCAACAGCCTGTCCCAGCTCAACGTATGCCTCAAGCACAAGGTGTTATGGGTGTAGCACAGCAGATGCAGATGGCTAACCAACGCAGAGGGCCAATGTCAGTATCTCCTCAGCAGCAAATGGCTTTAAGTCTAGTGGATAATGACGTTGAGAATCTTGGCCTAGACGATAAGTTAGTAGCAGGGATGAAACTAGCGGAAGCAAACGAGTTATTGCAGTCTGCTAACCAAGTACTTGCACCCACTGAGGCACCTGTTATATCGCAGTTGATGGCTTCAGTGCCCCAAGATGCAGCAATGGTAGCTTCTCAGCTACAAAGTGGTCCTATGGGTGGAGGAATGGCTGGTATGCCCGCTCCTAATATGAACCGTATGGCTGATGGTGGGATTGTTGGGTATGCAAGAGGAGGACTTAATACAGAACAAAATGCTCCCCCATCCAACCCTTCTCTCCTTCAAAAAGTTAGACAGGGAGTAGGTCAAGGCATGATGGACATGGGGTCTAACATGCAGGAAAGTGACCAAATAATAAGGGACGCGATGCCGTTCATCCAGCAAATGCTTGATAAAGGTCCAGCACTTACTCCAGAAGAACGTGAACAACTTAAAGCAAAAGTAGAACAAGACCCCGGCCTTATCGGTATGTTTGGAAAGCAATTAGAGAAATTAGGTATTTACGTACAAGGCATGGCAGGTGGCGGTATTGTGTCTTTTGTAAAGGGCGGAGAAACTGGATTTCCTGATCTAAACAAAGACGGTGAAGTGACTCAAGCAGACATCTTAATGGGCCGTGGTGTAGTTGGTAAACAAGAAGGTGGAATTGTTGGGTACGCCGGTCCTGATGGTAGCTTTGTTACAGACAGGGACGTATACGGAGATCAGCTTCTTGTAGCAGATGAAACAACAGACGAAGATATTTATGGGGATCAGTTAGTAGAGCAAGTTACTGACATTGTTGCAGGTAGGGAACGTGTTGAAGCTACACCTATGGCAGAAGAAAGCGCCCTACAATTAGCCCTAGAAGAAGCGGCTTTGGGTCAAGCACAGCGGAACGTAGAGGATGAAATTGCAGATGCTGGTACACGATTTACCGAAGCTACAGAATTAACAACAGCACGAGCAGATCAGAGAGCAGCAGAACAACGTCGGCGTGAGCTTAGAGATTCTAGGTTTGATGATAAGCAACAGTTACGTAGGGAACTGAGAGCGGGCTTACTGGGTACGGCTGAACGTGGGCTGGGTGGGTTTGGTAAAGGCGTAATGGAAGAGCAAGATGCTATATACGCTGAACGACTTGCTGCTGCTGAACAAGACGTAACTGTAATGGACAAGATTACTGCTACTTATCAGCAGTTAGGCTTAAGTAAATTTGAGGCAGAACAGAGAGCACGTAAAGATGTACAAGATGGTATTGGCAGGGGATTAACTTCTGGTGCAGCGTTAGTTAATGCTCAACGCACCGCAGAAAATGCCTTCGCCAACAGGCAGACCCAAGCTAGGACGACGCAACGGGGTCAAGATGTGCAGGTTGATGTTGCGGAGATATACGGCGCGAGAGGTTCAGATACTAACGAGGCTTCGTTTGTAAAAAACTACGTTCAAGCTGAAATAGATGCAGGTTCTACAAAAAGTGAGGCACAGCTAAAAGTAGAAGCCGTCAGAGAGTATAAAGCTATACCGGGTCTTCTAAGTGCTAGTAGTGCAGATGCAAAAATGATAATTGATTTATATGAATCCGCACAAAACGCATGGCTCGATGTTTCTGGTCTGTCGGGTAAGAGGGGGGGATGGGGACTCTCTCCTGAAGGACAAGAGTTCTTTAATCCGCAGACTTCAGCAGTGAGGAAAGCCGAAATTAAAGAAGATTTTAAAAATAAGTATATACAGGATGGGCAAGCACTTATACAGAGGTTTAGTAGTAATGCTGGTGCTGGTGCTGGTGCTGGTAGTGTCCGTGGTAATCCGCCTCCACCGCCACCAGTGGGAACCGTTAGAAATGGATTTAGGTACCTAGGGGGTAACCCTAACGACCAAACTAGCTGGGAAGCATTATAAACGTGGCTAAAGCTCCTTGGGAATTAGATTGGTCAGCCGAAGAAGCTGTTACTACTCCGCAAGAACAAAATAACGTAGCTCCGTGGGAAGAAAACTACGATCAAACAACTCTTGCGCCTTGGGAAGAAAACTACGATCAAACAACTTTCTCCTCCACTCCTCCTGTACCTCCTACACCAGAGGTAGATGACCGGGGGTTCTTTCCTAACATAGCGCGCGGTGCGGGCAGTGCTATTAACCAGCTCGCTACCCTCCCCGATACCTTGGATGTGCAGTTTGACTCCTTCACCGTCACTCAAAAACAAAAAATACTTGACGCATACCAAGCCATAGACGAAGGAGCTGACCCCAAGCAAGTATTTAGAGATGCTAATAAAGACGAGCTAACGTTTAGTCGTATGGACTTAGGCAGGTTCTTAGACTACGGAAAAGCAAACAGGTTAGAACGTTTAGAAATGAGGGGCACGGAAGAGGGTGCGCTTACTGAAGCAAGAGAAGATGTACTTCAAACACTCCCTGACTTGCAGCAGAGACAACAAGCAGCGGCTGAGAAATATGCACCCCGTGTTGAAGGGGTTACGGACATTAGGTCCGTTGGTGACTTTAGAGACTGGTTAGGTTTTAACATAGCTTCAGGAGCCGTACAGCTTGCTCCCATTGTAGCTTCTGCTGCCGTAGCAGGACCAGCGGGCGCGTTGGGCGCGGGTACAGCGTTAGCGGGGAGCGAAACAGTAACTAACCGCCTAGGTTACATACGAGACATTACTGCTAATTTACCTCCTGAAGAACAAGCACAAGCCATCATAGAATACTTAGATGCTACTAAAGACGTTAGCACTATGACTGCATTAGTATCAGGAACACTCGACTTAGCCGGTCCTGTGGGCGGTGTACTAAAAAGACAGCTTGCTAAAGAAGCAGGTAAAGAGATAACGGAAGGTAGCCTGCGTCGTATTGCTAAAGAAAGTGCAGAAGAGGCGGCTACAGGTGGCGCACAGGAAGCTACTCAGATAACAGGAGAGCGCGTACTAGGAGAGCAAGAGGGTGACGCACTTAGCATAGAGAACTTAACTAGAGTAGTTGATGCAGCGGCGGCTGAAGCGGCGGGTTCGTTGGGTGTATCCACTGGTGTTGTAGGTGTAGAAACTGCGGGCAGAAAATTTAAAAGTAAAAAGTTAGAGAACATGTCTACGGCAGCGGGACGTGCACGGGAGCAAAAAGAACTAAGTGCCGCTATTAGCGCGAGGGCTACAGAACTTAGCGACGCAGATCCTGACCTAACACTCGAAGATGCAGCTAGGCAAGCTACTGAAGAAATAACGGTGGGTGAGTTATTCGATGATACCGAGGGAGACACTACTGAGTTTACACTTACCGCTGACCAGTCTACGGATATAACCGAGATTGCACAGAATGTGCTGGATAATAACTTTGATCCTTCTACGGTAGCAGACTACTCTTCATATGTATCTTCACCTGAAAGTGGGTTGGGAGGCGAGCAAGGCGCAACATTTTTTGCATCAGAAATTGACAGGCTAAAGGCGCTTCAACCCGATGTGGTAGAAGATACGTCCGCAATTCCTACTACTTCCACAACTCCTCCTACTATCGAATCTCAAGTAGCTGATTACGTAGCTCAAAACAAAACGGCAACTATATCGGAAATACAAAATGAATTTAAAATAGGTTTTAACGCCGCTGTACAGGCTCTTAACAAAATACCTAACATACAACAAGATCCTAATACTATGGCATACGCAGTAGGTGTTGCTGAGGGTGACACTAACGTTCCTACTATTAATGAATTAAAAATATCGGGGCAACTAAATACTAATCCTGATACTGGGTTAACAGCAAAAAATAAAAAAGTTAAACGCCCTGAGTTTGTTGGCCCTCCAGTCAATAAAAAAATTGAGTTTGTTGGTCCGCCGGTTAAAAAAGGTAGGCCCGTTGCTGAAAAAACGGATGAACAAAATGCAGCTTTGGTAGAACAAAGGAAAGAAAGCAAGCGCAGAGGTGCTCAAGCTACGCGTAGTGTAAATAAAGCAAAAGAACTGTACAGCACAACTCCTAATCAGTTGCTAGAGAAAGCCGCTAAACGTGTTGATAAGCAGATGACATTAGCTAAGTACGATAAACTGCTTACAGAAGTAACGGACCTACGTGAGCTACAAAGAGCGGGTGTGTTAACTGATGCTAATTTAAAAAAGTTTAACGATGGCGTACAAAAGCTTACTAAAATTGAGGACACATTAAAGATAGAGCAAGCGAATCTGCAAAACAATCGTATTGATGCGCTCTCTAAAACTTATGATGTTGTAATGAATGCGCGGTATCAGACTAATCAAACTGCTATAAATAGAGCTAAAGAGCTGCTTGCTAGAGAAGACATTAGTGATGTTGATAAGAAAGCTGCAAGGCAGCGTCGTACTCGTAACGCTGTTGAACAAAAGGCTACTACTAACGTTAAACAAAGTTTTAATGACACTACTAACTCTGAAATAAATCCTGTACTTGAAGACCAAGAGGTAACAACTGACTCCGCTTTAGAATCTATTATAAAAAACGGCACTCGTTTTGAGCGGTTGCTGGCTCGTAGGCTTAGACCGTTTTTAAGAAATACTAGGTTATCAATAGTGCAAGATTTAACGGCTATAGACACAGCGACGGCAAGTGAGTTTTTGACGGGTGCTAACGGGATTTACGAGTATACCACTGACACCATAACCTTATTAGCGGGTGACGGCACTAGTAACACTACGTTCCTACACGAAGCAATTCATGCTGCTACTTTAGATATTCTAGTACGGTCTATAAATAACCCTGACTCTGTATCCCCTCGTGTCAACGAACTACGCGAAGAGCTTATTGAGCAGATGTACGAGGCGGAACTTAAATACACTATAGACAAAGAAAATGGCAAGACTAACCCAGAGCTAGATTTAATTGTAGAACGGGGCGACATTTTTGGAGACGTAACTGAGTTCATTGCTTACGGAATTACTCAACCCGAGATGCAAGAGTTTCTTCTCACTGTGCCCACTACAATTACTAGGGCGGACGCAGTTGCGGTAACAGGGTTATCTAAGTTTATTAACATAATACGCCAACTGTTTAGCATGGGTGAAAACACCGACAATGGTTTTGTGTCTTTGCTAGACCTTACCGATCAGCTAGTAGGTATAAACGAAGCGGCAGCAGATGTCCCCCAGAATATTGTTAAGCAGTCTCGGTCTAAAGCTAAAAAAATAACAGCCGCAGCAGAAAAACTACAGCGCAGTAAAACAGCTAGTGCTATTGCAGACAACATGGCTAAGGCAGTACTCGAAGCACGAGATGAAAATACAGGTAGCGACTTAGTTTACGCTTTACGTAGGACTGCTACATCTAAAACGCTACGCCAACTAGTAAAAACTTTTACAACTACAGGTCTTACTCGAAAATTAGTAAATGATTTTGAAGTTAACAGTGTGAAAGAAGTTAATAGCACTGTAGATGCCATAACTATGGAACGCGCTAGGCGTATTAAACAACTAGCTAACGACATACCTGAGTGGGAAAAATTTAACAGTACTTACATTGAAGGAGGGTCAATACTGGCAGATGTTATGCACATGGCGACCCTATCAAATTTTGACCCTGCAAAACACAAAGATTTACAAGCAGCCCTTCGCAACGATGCTAAACTAATAGAGTTAAGACGAGCTTTTGCAGCTACTCAACAAGACCCCAATGCGTCGAGGCCAGTAATAAATGCAGCTAAAGGTGCTATTACTCGACGTGAGGGTGTAATACGCGAAGTCTATGAGGGCACAGCCGGTGAAGGAGGCGTAGTTGTGGGCGGGTGGAATCGTCTACAGCAGGACGAGAACGGTGGTCAACGCGGAGTTGATATTTATAAACGTGCTCGTGATGCTTACCAACGTACTTTTGATGAACACCAGCAACTGCTTATAGATAAGATAAACAAAGCAAAACCGGCAGACGGAAAAACATTTACTCAAGAAGAACTTGATAACAAAAAGAAACTACTAGCGTATATTGTAGAAAACTACCAAAGAGCTAACGAAATGGAAGTGTATTTCCCGTTGATGCGCTACGGAGATTTCTATTTAAAAGTAGGTTCAGGTAGGGGCAGATCGCGCGAGTACTACATGTTTGAGTCATCAGTTGCAAGAGACGCGTTTGCACGTAGGCGAGCACGAGAAATAAACCCTCTGCTGTCTTTAGAGCAGCAACTAGCTGAAGATACTATGTCGGTGGGCAGTAAAGCCGAAACTATTATGAGCACAGAAGTACGAAACACAAGTCAGCTACTAAGAGACGTGTTTGACCTACTAGAAAATAACACGATGGCTGATAAAGAAAGTATTAAAGACTCAGTGTATCAAATGTATCTGATGACACTACCTGAAGCAGATATACGCAAGCGGTTTACTAAAAGAAAAGGCACCACAGGTTTTAGTTCTGATGCACTTAGAAATTTTGTAACACATCAGAATACCAGTGCCAATCAGTTAACACGCCTTAAATACTCCGATAGACTAGCTCAAGCTATTGATGCTATGGATGCGTCTTTAAAAGGTAGACCAAACAGAGACATTATAAAACTGTATACCGATGAGGTTGCAGCAAGAGCACAGCAGGAATCTACTCCCGATAGAAACTATGGAATACTTGATAAGCTTGCAGCCTCTGGTAACAGTGTTGTGTTTTACTGGATGTTAAGTGCGCCCAAGTCTGCCTTAATACAATTTACTCAGCTACCTATTGTAGGGTACCCAGTGCTTAGTGCCGCGTTTGGTGGTGCAGCTACTACAAAAGTAATGGCGAAGTACATTGCTAAAATAACAACTATGCAGGGTTTTGGTAGTAGAGAGCAAATTAGCACAGATGCCGAAGGTAACCCTGTTTACCAATACAAAGAGCCTAGCTTGTCACGAGGTAACTACATACAGGAAAACGCTGACCCTGAAATGCGAGCAGCACTACAAGAAGCTTTTGAATACGCAACTGATCGGGATATATTCATGTCTACTTACGCGTCTGAAATGACCAGTAGGACACGAACCCCCAGTGCAAAAAGAAACAACGCACTTAGTAAAGCAGCTAAGTTTGGCGCTGATTTTATGAGTGGGGGCTTCCACCACGCAGAGAGAATGAATAGAGAAATAATGTTTTTGTCTTCGTTTGAACTTGCTTATGCAGATGCAAAAAAACGTGGTTTAAGCACTACGGAAGCACAGCAAGAAGCTCAAGAACGTGCCATAGAACTTACTTACGAGGGTCTGTTTAACTATACAAACTACAATAAACCTTCTCTTATGAAGGCTAACCCTCTTACTAGGCTGGGTTCGCAGTTTATGACGTTCCCACTACAGATGACTTCAATGTTAACTAGGAATTTCTTTCGGGGAATACTTGGACTTAAGACTATGGGGATGTCTAAAACGGACCGTTTGGAAGCGGCGGGTATATTTACCGGGGTGCTAGGCATGACGTGGCTGTTTGCTGGTGCAGTGGGGTTACCTTTGTTCTCAGCAATGGGGTCTATAATCGACGAAGCCAAAGAACTGTACAAGGGATTATTTGACGACGATGACGAACTCGATACAGACCTTATGTCTTTTGGGAACTTGCCGTTTGACGTATGGTTCAGAGCTGTGTTTATCCCTAGATATTTCGGGGTCAATAGTGACATTGCACAGGTGCTAGATTTGACCGAAGAGAACGCACAGCTTTTAGGTCGTGTTATTGAGGCGGGACCGCTCTCTGCACTTACTGGTATGAACATAGGTGCTTCTACTAGCCTAGACGGGATGTGGTTTAGGAACGACTCTCCTCAAGCTGGTTATGAGCAACAAGTCAAAGACTTTATGTACGATACCTCGCTAGGGCCATTTGGTAGCTTAGTAGGTAACATTGGTAGGGGTGTGGAAGATTTAGAACGCGGTAACTACTTACGTGCAATGGAGAACTTCCTACCCGCTATGTTCCGTAACTTTGTTAAAGCAGAACGTTTGAAGCAAGAGGGACTGCTTACTAGGTCGGGTGCAGAAATAAAACCTGCTGAATACTATACAACCTTAAAACTTTTTGCCCAGCGCATAGGATTTGCAGATACAGAAACCGCTAGTGACCAGCAGCTAGGGTATATGGTAAAACAAATGATCGCAGAACAAGCCGAAGCAAAAGCTAACGTGCTCAGAGGTCTTGATGCTGTAGTAGTTAAATTTGAACGAGACCCAACTAACAAAAACTACGAAAGAATAGACGACTTTATGACCAAAGAATTAGACAAGTACAACGTAAAATATTTCTACGACATGATTGATGAAGATACAATAGAGAGTTCGCTCGACGGTAGGGCAGAGAGGCGCGGCGGTGCTGTTAAAGGAGTCTATGTAAACAAAAGGTTAGAGGACTTAGTGTTCCCACTTCTTGATCCAAAACAACAGTAACCCTATACTCTCCATACCCGAACACCCCGCACCCCGTCCTCTATTGTTATCTTACTGACTATCTTGTACTTAAATCTCTTTGTCTGTTTAACCACATATTTTGCAGCGGCTTTACCATTCAGACAGGGAATAAAGAAAGATGATCCTTTGCTAAACTTCTTCCAGTTTATCTGGTACTCCACCTTCTCCACTTCCATCCGCGTCTTCCTGTTCACTAAAGTCTGGCTGAATAAAGTCTGGATGATTGCCGTCAAGTATTACACAGCGTTCTAATCCAGAGGGTATCGGATAACCTTTACCCAAGCGAACATTCTTACCCTTATGAATAAGTATACCTAAGTTTTTCAACTCTTTTATATTGTCGTTAAAGTCTGTCTGATTATCAGTAAAGTGGTCACGCAGTGCAGAGCGTTTTATAAACACTCGCTTTGTGTCAGTCTCTAACCGTATATGCAACGGGCCACGAGGAGCTAAAGCAGCTCTGTTGTTTCTTGCGTGACTTCGCATATCTGCATCGGACCTTATAGCCAACGTGTTATTAATGTGAGTCGTAAGAAAATCATAAATTACTGCGGTAGCTGCATCCACCGGCGCTGCTGTGGACCTCCTTAACTCTAATATTACGGGAGTGCACTTTTTATATATACGCTCCATATCAAACTTTATAAGCCCCAGTTTATTGGCAAGCCACCCGCCAGTTAGATTCGCTGCTATGATAGCTGACCAGTTACGCTCGCGTTGAGTTAACTCTAGTTCCTTGTCAATCTTAGCTTGTATAGCAAGGAGTTTACGTTGTATATAGTCGGGGTTAGCAATTATGTACTGTACGAACGGCACTATTGCATGTCCGTAATTTTCGTTTAACTGATGGTCAAACATAGCCTTGCCTTTTTCAGTGCCTACAATTTCTTTGCCCGGATAGTCAACGTTAAACTCAATAATACGCATCATCTCTCCGTCTGCCTGTGCCTTAGCACTCATAAGTTTTTGGTAGAAGGAAGCGTTGGACGTAGATAAAGTTATGGTTCTCCATGTAGTATTGTTCACGCGATTTATGTTTGCTGTTTGAGTAGCTTTCTCTCTACCCTTACCTTGGGAACAAGCATAGGCATAGCTACTTACTTGATCCCCTGTCATGTTGGTAAGCTCATCCATAGTGTTAACAATGTTATTTAGATAACCCAGCTTGTTCGTCCTCCCCGGCACGCTGTCATCGTGCTTACCTAAGAGTTCTTCAGGGTCTCCACATACACTGTTAGCCATGCGTAGCACTGTAGTTTTACCTGTACCTGCTCCGTTATGTATAAGATTTATAATAGCGCCCTTCTGCCCTGTCATTTTAAGCAGGGGTGCACCAAACCCCGACAATGCTGCAAATGCTTGTACTTCCAATCCCTCAAGGTTATATAGGTTAAACACGTCTCGCCACTTCTCCAACGAACCTTTAGGTTTTAGGTGTGGTGCATATCCCTTAGTGGCTGGTGAGGCAGGTGAGTGGTAAACTGCGTCTACGGTTATTTCTTGCTCGCCTACAATGAACTTAGTGTCATTATCGGCCCATCCAAATTGTACTCTCATCTTTTTTGCTTTCCTCTCATTAAGTAAAGTTTGTACTGCGTACACTGCGTAGCCCCAAAGCTCCGCACCTTTTTTACCCGGAACTATTCCATACGTACCTACATGTTTAAGAAATGCTCTTTGTTCTAGCAGCTCATTAGGTATAAGTATTTCTGATTCTCCGTCGTGCGGAGTCGATGACTTGAACACAGATATATGTTCTTTCTCTGGATTAATCATCCTATCCACTAAATAAAAATCGTATGGGTATATAAAAACAGGGTCTTCATCATCAGCACCGCGCCTATATAAACCCCCATTCTTACCTCTGAAGTAAGGTTCAGGGTAGATACTATTAGCAGAGTCTTCATGTACTACCTTGCCTAAGCTATAGGGAGTTTTTATTTTCTTCTTGCTCTTACTGTTGAAGTGTTCGCACTCTTTACAGCCGCCCGGATTGTTTATTTCAAATCTGGCACAGGTGTGAGGCGATTTTATAGGCGTTACTTTTCTTTCAGTTTCGTCAAGATCATAGTCGGGGTGTCCCTCAGACAGCGTATGCACTGCTTTGTCACGATCTGAACAAAACTTAGCAATAGACAAAGCGTCAAACCAACGCGGTTCTATTAACGTGCTACGATTTCTTAGGCTATCTTGAAGTTGCTTACAACCATCTTCCCGAGTAACTATGCGCTTAAAAGAAAAGTCCCTGTTGAGTGCCTCAAATTTGTCAAGCGCATCCATCACAGGTCTTTTACTAGTAGATCCCGACTTACCAGCACTTGCTGCTTCCTCCTCTTCCTCCTCTGTTACTCCAAGTAGCGAGCAAAGCTCTTCAAAGTCATAACGTTCAGTAGTTCCTACCTTTACACTTGCTTTCTTAGGTGGATTACTCTTGTGGTTGTATGTCTCAGGTAAACGCATGATGCGTGCTGCATCATACACATTGGGATCGGCATAAAACTCTTGGGTAGCACAAAGCTTTTTAAGTCTGTTCGCTAGTGCAAGCCATTTGTTTTTAGGCACATCTTCAGTGAACCCCCAGTAGGCGTGTATACCGTTCCCAGAATCTATGATTGCAGGATCAGGTAGTTCTACAAGTTCACAAAAATCAGTCAATGCTTGGCTGGCAGTTTCTTTATCAGGGTACCCATCGGGTAAACCAGAGGTAGCATTGGGTTTAGCTTTTTCTTCACCGCAATCTATGTCTACCCATATAGAAGAGAAACACTCTATGTTGTCAGCTAAACGACGGGTGGACCCTGCCTGTAGCCTACCAAGTGTAATGAAAACGTTATGGTTGCCTTGTACTAAGTCATCTATATGACCATCTAACGTCTCTCTGTCTTCTGTAAAAAATGGTGTTACCTGTTTATCTTTCATGCCAACCACACAATACACGCCGCCCTTTGGTACTGCGTAATCTATGAGGTTAAAATCAGTCATTTTTTATACTCTATTATTAACTTTTTTATTGACTCAGTTAAGTTATCGTTAGGCTCGTGAGTACCTACGAACCAGTTATAAACAGCTTGCCTACTGACTCCCAATCGGGAAGCAATCTCGGCAACGGGTACTTCATTCTTTATGCACACGCGACCGAGCTTAACTCCCAATAGAGACCTGCTGGCTTGTCTGTTAAGGATTCCTATCCTCGTAGTGTAGCCATAACTCATTTGCTTTAGTCGTCTCCCCATATGTCTATGATGTCAGCAACCTCAGTTGCAGCAGCTTCAGGTTCTTCTTTCTTCTTTTTCCTTTTAACCGGCTCTTTTATTTCTTCAACCTCTTCTTCATCATCGTCAAATAGATTGTCAACAGAAGTTGGTTTATCAACCGTTTCATCCTCGAACATTACACTGTTGTCCTCAGTTTCTTCAGACTGTGCTGATGTTTTAGTACCACCTGCGAACCCTTCTTCTATATCAAAAGGTGATTTGTTTTTGGGGGGCGCAAATTCTATAAGCTGTACACCTTTTATTTGCAGGGACACGCCTCCTTTTTTATCTTCGACGTTATACCAAGGATACAAATTAACAAGTAAGTTTATTTTACTACCTGAAGTAATTTGGAAACCGTCTTCCAGCATTTCGTTTTTTGCATTGAACTGTGCAGGACGCTCTGATTGCACTCCTTGGTACTGCGCCTTTTTCTGGGCTTTAAATTCAGCACCCTCATCTGTTTTTTGTATGTTTTTTGTAGCCATTTTTTCAGGCCAGTCTTTTGTTCGGTTTGGAGCGTTCTTCCACGCCTTTACCATGTCCATATGTATAGATTTAGCTTGCTCCTCACTTACTACAAAACTGGTCGTATACGCTGCACCGGAGGCTGTCCATTTGCATGGTACAGTTCGACCTCTCGGCCCTTGTGACCTATCAAATGCGTAAGGTTGGTCTAGTCGGGGGTACTTTGCTACTGCATTTTTTATCTTGTATGACATTAGTGTTTCCTCATCTTCGTTAGTGGTATTAGCTACAGCTTCGATTGTCTTGGCTGTGTTTTGCAGTTCTTCCTCTGATAAAGGACGAACGGGTTTAAAATATATCTTGTGGTTTCCATCTGTACCTTCAAAATATATCTCAGTTAAAACGCTACCTACTTCTTCTTTGTTACGTTTTAAATGATCCATGTACTTGTAAAGAGTTGTCCCTCTTGCGTCTCTGGAAAAAAGACTCCATGCACCTATCCTAAATCTGTACACAGTGTCAGAACCAAGCAGTGCTACTCTTACAAATGTAAAAAACTTACAGGGTGCGCCTTCCGCACGGTGGCTATTCTTAATGCTCCTACTACAGTCCAAGCATCTGTTTGCTTGCTTGAAAGGTGCTTTCTCACTGGGGAAAGAACAACCTATAGACCAACAGGCTAGCTGATCCCCACTATAGTAAGACCTCGATAACGTACCACTGTTGACTACCACTGCTTGGATAGCTGTTAGTAATTCACCAGTTTCGGGGTGCACGAAGCTCCCGTCTTGTACGCGTAGTGTGTTCATTTCTTTGGTGGTTTACGTACAGATATAACGTGCTTTCTATTTACCTGTAGGCTTGGCGGTACTACTTCAGGATTCTCTTCTAAGAACTCCTTCATGTTGCCGCCGTGAATACGCTTCTCTAGTAGATGAGTAGCTTCGTTCTCTAGGATAAATTTGTACATCTCATCCCAATTACTTACTCCAAAGTGTGTTTGCACTCTGCGGGATACGGTACCGGCTTTTGTTTTGATGGACTCGGTTTCTTCACCGAATAGCTCGTCTAGTTCTATGCTTATCTTCTGCTGTTGAGCTTTGATAACTTTTATCTCATCTTCTTTTGCAAGAATTGCTTCCCGCATCTTTATGTAGATAGAAGTTAGTTTTGCTGCTTCGTCATTGCCGTTCATACTGTCGCTCCTTTTTAAGGGGACAGCCAGTTTAGGCAAACGTTTTTACATTGTCAAGTATTTAATTCTTGTTTGTACAAATCAATTATTTTGCTGTGTTGATCTATGTTGGATCGCAGCATATTGTACAAGCGTGTCTCCACTTCGCTCCCACGTATGTGCACAACAGTCATGGGATTGTGCTGCCCGGGCCTGTCAATACGAGCGTTGGCTTGTAGGTATGTCTCTACACTGGTGACGGGTGAATACCATATAACAGTATTAGCTGCGGTAAGAGTCAGGCCGTGTGATGCAGCTTGCGGTTGTATAACTAATACTTGTGGGTTCGGACTATCTTGAAAGTTTTTTATTATCTCGCTTCGTTTATTAACCGTTACCTTCCCTGATATTACCTTGCACGATATTTTGTTTTTAGTCAGGAACTCACTTAGCAGTTCTATAGTATGGGTAAAAGGAACGAATACTAAAACTTTGTTAGATGATTCATCTATTGCTTCTTTAACTACTTTTAGTCTGTTGCTAACGTCGAACTCAATAACTTCTTTATCGTCCGTGTACACTGCACCACCAGATATTTGCAGCAGTTTATTAAGGTTGGTAGCGGCATTCACTGAAGTAACTTGCTCTCCGTCTGCTTCCATAGTCATACGGTCTTTCAACAGTTTGTAGTAAGCAGCTTGTTGTTTAGTAAGGGGCGCTTCCCGTTCTACATAAGTAAGCGGAGGAAGGTCCAAACACTGGTCTTTCTCAAACCGTATCGCTGGCTGTAGCACTCTGTGTACTATTTTGTCTGCGTCTGGTTTGGGCCTCCATGTAAACTGAGTAGCTTTGTACATGACGGCATCTCTAAATTGCCCAAAATACTTTGGCGTATTTTCATTGTTTACAAGTTTTGCTAGGCCGAACGCATCTACAGGAGATTGTGCTGCTGGCGTACCAGTAAGCATCCACAACCAATCTACGCTATTGACTATGCCCCGTATTGTTTTCCACCTGTTAGTTTGTGCATTCTTGTAAGCGTTAGCTTCGTCAATTACTACTAGATCAAAACCCCCTTCTAGTATCTCGTCCTTCACTACTGCCACGCCATCAAAATTTATAATAACAAACTCTGATCCAGCATTAAGTATCTTCCTGCGCTGCGCTGAACTGCCGTGAGCAACTGAACAACTTCTGTGCATAGCAAATTTGAACAGGTCTTCTTGCCATGCAGACTTCATAATAGATAACGGGCATATTACTAGTACTCTGCTAACAACACCTATATTCATTAAGTAGTCTGCTGCCCATATAACAGATGCAGTCTTACCTGTACCTTGTTCGTTAAAACAAAAAGATTTTTTATTGAGCGTTAAGAAGCTAGATGTTTCTTTCTGATGGTCAAACGGTGTATACCGTCCTCCCCACACATAGTCACGACTTATGGGAGAGGGCACATTCTTGACCTTCAAATCAGTGAGGGCTTGTGCACCTTCCAAATCCCAGCGTATAGCTAGCTTATAAACACCCCCCTGCTCTTCAAGTATGCGGTAGTTCTTTACCTTTTCGGTAACCATGTGGGGACGTTTAGTTTTTAGAATAATCGCTCTGTTATTAACTATCTTCATGCTTTAGATGTCTTCTTTTTACGTTCGCGTTTGCTTGTTTCAGATACTAAATTATTTTTAGAGTCTCTGCGGAATGATCTGTTACGACTGGCAGTCTCTACCCGTACACCATCGGAGTTCTTACCACCTTTGTCTATAGCTTTCTTATGTGCTACATCCTTACCATCACCTTTAGTAACCTTACCCTCTCGTGTAGCCTTGCGTCTGGCTTTGTTGCGCTGGGCACGTTTTTTCTTTTGCTCTTCTGTGCCTTGGTACTTAGCGTATTCAGCTTTGTAATCTCGTTTCTTAGTAGCCATATTAACCCCGATTGTGTTCACAACTAGTAACTGGACAAAACCCGCACAGCCCACTTTCTACAGCGTTCCATACGTTTTCTTCTTTAGCAACTTCTATTCTTTCAAGCGCACCATCAAAAACGCTTATGTATGATTTGTACAAGTCTGAAGTGTATTCTTTTTTTATAAACGCATTGCAACATAAAAACGATAGCCCGCCTTTTATTTTTGTTACTTCTGGGAAATGTACAAACACAGCACCCGCAAGTAAGTCTAACTGTTTCATGTCAGCATAGTCTGCACTTTTACTTGTTTTGTAATCTACAACGAAAGCTTTATCACCATTGATGATTAAAAGATCAGCTATACCCCTGTACCAAACATCTTTTGCTCCCCACTTAGTGGGTGCATATTCGCCGTTTGATTTTGTTACAGCCATTCTAAGCTCTGTAAGCTTTTCTCCTTCAATACGATTAAAAGCATCCAATACAGGACGCGTAAACTCATATTGTTTTTCAAGTTCAGTACCACTTTTTATGTAGTGTTCTGCGGCTCTGTGTACTGCGTTGCCGTACCTAGTCGCTGAGTTCCCATAGAATTTAAAATCTTTTTTTACGTGTAAGTGATAATACTTTTTAGGGCATTTAATAAAATCATTTACTCTGCTGTAGCTCCAAGCCGTCATAGTAATCCTTTCTTAACCAGTAATAGTCGATTAGCTTCATGCGCTTTTGCAATTTCTTTTTTGTTCTGTCCGGTATACGGTACAGCTAGTTGATTAGCCACAAGCTCTGCACACAACCACTTATCACCTATCTGGAAGTCACCTAAATATCGACCGTACTTCCCCTTTTTATGAGTTCTTAAAGCGTATTTTTTTCCAACTTCTAATCTTTCTTGGACAAACTTCTTCGCCAAGAGTCCGGCAGCTTTCTCTTGTTTATCTCTAGTGCGACACTCGGGAGTGTCAACAGCAAACAAACGTATGCGCTTATTATGCTTCCAAGTATCCCAGCCCAAATCAACATCGACATCTACGGTATCTCCATCCACAATTTTCACGATAGTTGCGTAATTTTCAAACTGCATCCTGCTTCTCCTCTACGTAATCCTCTAACTTTTCCACAGCTTCAATAACTCTGTGCATAAGCTGTATAACTTCTTCCACGTCTTCTTTGTCTAACTCTATAGTTAATTTCATTTGTCTTCGCTTACGCTATGAATTTCTTTTATCAGCTCCGCGCAGTGTATGATCTTGTTGAGATCAGATAGCGGTTGACCTTTCTTCTTCCAACGTGAGATATACTTAACGATGTTACCTTCAAGCAACGAGAGACCGTTCTTTTCAGCGTACTCCGCAGGTTGAATAGCCATATCTTTGTAGTGGTTACCACCTGTTTGTTTCTCTAAAGCGTTTTTCATTAGCGTCATTAGTGTAATGCTCCAGTAATTTCTTCAACTGCGCCTTCTTCCTCAACAAAAATGTAGTCAGTGTCATCAGGCCAACTAGCAAGAAGTCCTTCCCATATCTTTTCGGCTTGCCGTAAGTCTTTTATGTCCTGCTTAAGCACAAACAGTTCACTTTTAAGTCTTGCCTTGGTTAGTCGTTTCATGCAACCTCCTTAAATTTGGTGCGTACTTCCCTTCTTGGGGTAGGAAGTACGACTAACCGTAGCGTGGCTTATCCGGTATGCACATACTGCTGGAGAACGAAGCTTATCGGACACAAAGGGAGTGCCGTGATAACCTGAGTTGGTAAGCTGTATTACATACTGTGAGTGTTTTAGGCGTATGAAACCTACCCACCGCTCACTGGGGTTTTGGGGGTGAGTGACAACCCCCGTGGTCTAACATTCTCCATATGAATTACCAAACCCACCTTCACAATCAAGTGGTAAATCCTGTGCCCATTCAGGCCGCACCCTCATGCTGTCTTCAACAAACTTCATGGCTTGCTTTACTTCCCCTTCGGGTACAACACAACCTATCGCATCGTGCACGGTCATTACTACTTTGTATTTCTTTGCTACACGTAACAACTGCTCACCTATAACAATTCGCGCTAGTGCTTGGCATACATTCTCTATAACTTTACCACCGTATAACCTAGTAGGTATAACTGTCCTACCCTTCTTGGTGTCATATAACATCTCAGTGTATTTAGTTTCTTTGTTGTATTCTTCTCGTAAATTGGGGTATTTAACGTACAGGCCGTTGGGTAACTCTATCCCTTTACGACCCTGCACCTTTAGTATGTCGTCTTTACCAAACGTCGTTTCTTTATCTTCTATAATCTCATCAAGGCAGTTGTTAGCCTCTCGCCATAGCTGAGGTATTTCAACGTATGTATCTCTGTATATGTCTATAATCCTTTGGCATTCTTCTTCGTCCAATGCTACACCAAAGTTACCTAGCTGTACTTGGAAACGTGTAGCGCCCATGCCATACCCGCAACCTAACACTGTCTGCTTACCTACAAAACGTTCGTCCTTAGTAATGTCTTCCGGTTTCTTTTCGTATATGGCACCTGCCATAATTTTGTATACATCATCGCCTCTATCAAACGCTTCTACTAAGTCGTCGGCCTCTGCAAGCCAAGCTAAAGTTCTAGCTTCGATCTGAGACAAGTCACAGTCTACAAATTTGTATCCCTTGGGTGCACACAGCGCGTACTTTAGTTTTGAACCGCGCGGTAGATTTTGCATGTTTATCTTGTCGGACCCACCCCATCTCCCTGTATGTGCTGCATAGTAACGCAAGGGTATGGGCAGTGGTCCACGCTCTGCTATCGCAATAAACCGTTCAGTCCGTTTCTCTTCAATGGTTGATCTTACACCGAGCCTAGCAGCTACAAGAGCTTGCACTTCAGGGTTGCAGTGTTCTTGTAAAGCTTTAAACCCTTCATCTGATTTAGCGAAAGCAAACGTATCTTTGCCCGTAGCGGGGCTTATCTTCATCGGAGGGTTTATACCATAGCCTATTAATAGTTCGGCAAACTGCGGGTTGCTAGTTAGCTTAGTCTTCTCGTGCTTTACTTTCGCCATCAATGCTTCTTTCTTATCTTTTACATCCTGCAAATGCGCTTCTAGTACTCCTGTATCTAACACCAGTGAAGGTTCTGTAAACATTCTAGCTGTAAGATCAATCAAGTTAAGTTCAAATACATTAAACCGCTTAGTAAGTATGTCGAACAGTTTGCGTGTAAGTTCAACGTCTTGTATACAATAACCACCATAAGCACTAAGGTCTTCTTTGTTAAAATCCAAACGCCGCTTTCCTATAGCATCATGCACCTCTGTACCTTTAGCACCAAGACGATAATGTTCAGCCAATGCTGCCAAGCTACCACCTACTTCAATAGTGTGTATTGCCCTAGACATTGCTAGCGTATCTGCAATCTTCTTAGGTCTTATGTCGAAATGCCAATTGAGTATAGCCATATCGAACATAGCGTTGTGCGCTAGAGCCACTGAGTTTTCCCAGTCAAACTTATGTAGGAATTTATGTAATCCTTTCTTACCCCCACTAAACCACTCAGTAACATCGTTGTTTACTTTTACAGCAACACCGATAACTTCAAACTTTTTGTGTCGCACATACTCCTCAGTAGTCAGCTTTTTCAAGCCATACTGTTTTGAGTAATACGTTTCAAAATCCAGTGTTATTAAATCCATAATAAATACTACACCTATACGCCGTTAGTATGTTGGTAGATACAGCTACCAACACTATCATCAGTCATCATCAACCTGTAGCAACATGTCCATGACAAGGTGATTGAAGCTTTTTTCTTGGAGTGCCCAATATTTTTTACTTAACTTTTCTAAGTCAGCGGAGTCTATAAAAGGATACCTGTGTGGATGGTCTAGCATCTGCTTAACAACAGAACGCCACTTGTACCCACGATTGCTTCTAGGTAGTTTGTCGTCTATGTTTTCTTTGGATTTAAACTCTTCAGGATGACTGTCTAGTCTCAACAGTATTAGCTCTAGGCCCTTGTTCATTACTTTCGTTCTCCAGTATGTAATCAAATAGAGTTGCGAGTTTTGGTATGTTTGTTTCATTAATAACACACGAAAAACCACCTGCTTTCTTTATAGCATCTAACTCTCGTTCTTGTAACGCCGTCGGTTTGTTTACACCGGCCTTGCACTCTATGCCAATAAACATACCGTTCAAGCAGCACACAATATCAGGCACACCACTACGCCCCATGCCATAGCTTGCAGGGAAAAAGTAATACGCTTCGTACTGCTTGAGTAAGCGCACTACGTTGTTCTTAACTTTCTTTTCGGGAGTAAGTGCCATACAGGAAGCATAGCAAGGAGGTTGGACTTTGTAAAGACAAAAAAAACCCCACGTAGTGTGGGGTTAATAAAAGTTTACTGAGTGTATAACATTGTTATGCCATCGGGAAAATATTATTCTCTCCTTTCACCCTCTTGGCTATCTGCAAGATACTCTTGATATTGTATCTCAGCTTCGATGGGGTCTACGTAATCATCTTCCTGTGTTGTAAGATAACGGTTAAGGTCTACCATTACTGGGTCTTTATCTCTATTCATCACTTGTTCTCCTCTATTGACCCAAAAATTCTAAGTTCCATTGATTCGCGTAACGTCTGCGCGTAGTGATCGGCAATATCATCTTTGTATGTTCGAGCAAGAGGTACTTCTTTTTCCCTATCTTTTTTCCTCTCGTTCTCCCGCTCTTCAAGAATACCTTTTATCTCCGCTAGCAAACTTTTCAAATCTGCCGTTCTCCATGTATTGTAATCCCAATCATCGTTCATCACTGGTTCTCCTCATAAACGTTCAGAGAAATTTTCCACTGGTCTTTATGACCATAGCTACTGTCTGTATCTAAACTGATACCCCAATATGTTTCTTCATCTACGACACCCACGCCTGTGTCTACACAGATACGAGTATCAGGTTTATAGCCTAGTTTGATAGCGAACTGTAATTGCTTAATTAGTTGTTGAATTGTCATCATCGTTCTCCTGTTGTGTTATTGAATGAACCCATGTATCGCATAGGGCACCGTACGGTAGACCAAACTCTGATCCATCTATGTCCTCAGCCATGCGCTCTGCTGATTCTAAGTTAGGTGCAGTGACTACTGTCGACGCGGGGTAACTGTATATACGCGTTACTTTGTATTTAGGCATCGTCGTTCTCCCAATCAATTATCACCTGCTCTAGCATACGTTCCTTGCTAAGTAGTCTGTCATCTACTATGCGCCCTTGTTCGGCTATCCGTTGGCGTGTCGCTTCTAATAAGTCAATAGCTTCTTGTTTACTCATACTGTTTCTCCGGTTTAGTTTGATTTTCAATACGTTCGACGTGTTCCACTAACGCACTACGTACTGCTTTAGTATAGTTAGGGAACTGTTTAAAGTGTGCTAGCACCTCCTCTGGTATACGCACGTTTATTTTTACTAAGAGTTTTCTGTTTGCCATTCCATACCACCTCCTGCTTTTTTAGTTACATAAAAATTATTTTTGTTTATCCTAACTCCAACATCACGCACAAACACTTCGTTCCCCGAAAGTTTAAGCTTGGCAATAGCCACCCGTAACGCTAGCGGGGTGTGCCGGTAGTAACGTATATCGAAGCTGTAACAGTCGTACACCCCACAGCAATCAATGTGGTCTGTCCAACCTCCCTCACTTGGGCTGTACCTAGTAGCCAGTTGTGTGTAAAGCACATGCCAACCATCATCGGGGTGGGGATCATTAGAACTGTAGACCCCCGCACGACGATTCCTATCAAAGAGATTACCAAACACAGAGTGGATGATTCCCCATTCCGTATCCGCGTCACGCTCTGGGTCAAAGTCCACCGGCTTACTCCGCTGTAGCTTGTCCAATATATCCCCCATACCTCCGAATGGGTTGAATATAGGTAGGTGTACTTCACTCTTATCGAGTAAGTTATCGTCTTCATAGTCTTCCATTGTCACCCCCTACCATTCGCACTGTTTTAGTATGGAGTCCACATCACGTTTCAATGCTTGTCTTGTCTCAAGTGAGTCTTTAAGCACCTCAATGTTTGCACCTGACATAGTAACCTCAAGCTGGCGGCGTAACTGTTCTAACTTGGGATCGTTGGTTATGTTCATGTGGGATAATAGATCACACAGTTCTATTGGATTATCAACGAACGAGTTGTGCCAACGTTTCTTCTTACCCTCTTCACCTTCAGTAAGTTTGTTACTCATATCCAAGCACATGCTGTGTAGCCTATCCCATGCGGATTGCATTGCTTCTTTCAATTTAGCATCAACACCGGCATCACATGACGCTTGCATCTCTGCCAACTCTTTTGCCGGTACATCCACCATGAAGTGTCCTGATTTTGGAACAGGTGTAACATTAAAAGACCAAGCGTATTTAGCCCGTATTTGTGAAGCGTCTGGGTAGTCGTTAGGGTTCCAAAGAGATCCCAATGCGACACGCGCAACTTCCTTTGCTTCTTCGTAGCCATCCACCACACCGTCTACCATACTCCAAAACGTTTGCTCTCTATTGTCCACGTCTCTCTTGTAGTCTATGAACATGCTAGTAGGTGCAAACCTCGGGCCTCTGTCCTGCCAAGGTAAAGTTTGTTTAGTGTTCCATGTCCTACATAAAGCCGCGTAATCAGATGTATCTTTGACCAGTGATGTACCAGTCATCAAGTTCTTGACAAATGTACCTGCCCGAGTACCTGCATTACTCTCGTGTAGTATTTGATCTGTCTTAGTTCTGTCCAGTTTGTTAGCTGTCCATGTAGAAATATTAAGTTCAACCAATAGTGCTTTCTCGTGAATACTCATGTCGTTCTCCTTTAGTAGTTAAATGATTGTCTTTTGTAAGTGTTACCTAAAGTAAATTTGCTACACGCCCTAGGAAAGTCAAACTCCCTTTGTAAGTGCATCGGTTTGTGTGGCTCGTGGCCTGTAAACTCCCTCTGCCTGTCATGCTTGATAAATTTGTCAGTTTTTACTTGCTTGAATATTTCACGCCTCCAAGCACACTTAACAGCGTTATCAATTAACTGATCAAGCGCACCCCTAACGTCATCTTCATAGTGTGTACGGTACTTCCATGCGGGGTGACCCCTATAAGTTACTGCGAGTAGTAGGCAGTGTGTAGCCAGCACCTGCTCTGTGTTACTACCTGTCATTAGATTGTACAAATCAGTAGACGTTCCGTGGTAAGCCATCTTAGCCATAGGTTCAACTAAGTGTGCTAACCCCTCTGAGTAACGATAGTCCTCACAGTAGGTACCCTGCTCTTGGTCATACACGTCCAGTGCTAACTTGGCTATGTCTTCCAGTTGTGTAAGCTTTGCAATAGCTCTAGCCATTGTAACGAACGATGCAACTGAATCCCGCTTCTGCTTAAGCATCTTGTGTTGTACCTCCGTTTTCCATTGCTGTACGGGGGGTTTGATTCGCCAGTACTCTCTATGTTTATCGAACTGCATTTCCGTTCGAGTGTTTGAGGGGATAGCGATACGTTGTGCCACGTTGTAACGCGTCTTCGCTGACTCCACGACTATTACTTGTTTAGCTTTGTGGTTTAACGTCTGTCTACTAAAGTGAATGCTGTTGTCTTGTGAGTGCATACCCAGTATTTTGTTAGCAAACGCACACGTAGTCATGGTCTGATGCCCTCCATCACAGAACACCACTTCCGAATACACACCCATGTCGTAGAATGTAAGTACGGCTGTGTCATACAGCACACAGGCGATTGCGTCTCTTTGTCTACCTTTAAAGTACTGCGTTCTTCTCTCTATGTACTGAGTCTTTCTTCTCCTGTTGGTTGATAGGGGTCGTAAGTTATCACTCCCTCTAATAGGTGCAACACTCCTGTAATGCCTAACTGCATCGTCGTAGGTGCGTAGCGTTGGTAACTGTTCAGTGCTTGCTGATCTCATACATTTTCTCCGGTTGATATAACATTGTTATGTAGTCTGGAAACTAAGAGTCGTGTCGTTTACCCTCCATCTTAGCCAGTTGATACGTAGCCTCTGGCAGTATGTCTAGGCGGTACTTTGCGTCTTCTATATCAGTGGGCCAAACGTGCATTGATTGCCGTTGGTCGGGGCTTGAACTATAGGGTTGGTGATGTTCAAAACGCTCTGCATTTTTTAGTATGTTCATTATTGCCATCGCGTCTTCTAGTTCCACCACGTATTCTCGGGGGTATACACTACCTGCTTTGATTACAACTTTTGTCATGCTACGTCCTCCACGTTAATTGTTTTGCCTACCAGTGCTTTGATAGGGTTATTGTTTACAATCATCCACAGTAACGGTGAACTCCACGTCCCCCAACTACCCACCTCACCATCCGTTGCGATAATCACACAGTCTGGTTTGATGTTGTGCTTAGTAAGGTAGTCAGAAACACAAGTAGGGTCAGTACCCCCACCACCTGTAGGTTTAAGTGTCATGTCTGCCTTATCAATCTCCGTACTCTTGTATATCTCGTGCCGTTCAACCTCACCGTCCCAATCAATGAAGTGTATGCGTTCGATGTATACAAGCTTTGCTAGCTGGACTACCTCCGAAGTCACTCGTGCTAGCCGGTTACGTGATGCCATTGATCCCGATGTATCTCGGGCATACACCACCTCGTTGATACCTCTACCCTTGCGTGACGGTAGGATAATGTTCTGGTGTAAGAACCTACGGTTAGGTCTGTTCCATGTACTGCTTTGTTTCTTCTTTACAGTACTAGACCAGAACGCTCGTAGCTCTTGTTCCCATTGCACAGTAGGTGCAACCAGTGCATTCAGCCCTAGCACATCCCCACCGCCTCCTGAGCCGTGCTTCTGACGTGCTGCGTAGTTACCTGTTTGTATTGCGTGAGCTATCGCGTTGGATTCCTCCTTTGTTTCTTCAACACTTTTCGCCCCCGCACTCTCCCAGTCGTGATCGTCGAAGTCCCCTGCACCTTGGGGTACAAACTCTTCACCACCCTTGGGTGTACCTCCACCATCACTACCACCTTTGGGTTGGTTCTTCTGGTGTTCTTGCTTCTGCTCCCATAGGTCATAGAATATGCGCTTGATACTCCAACCTATGTACTTCTTATCAAAGCACACATACACTTTGCCATCTTTGGTGGGCAGTCGTGTGTACTCACACTCAGGGTCAGCCTCCACAATCTTAGCGTTGTTCCAAAAGTCACACGCGTAGTTTGCTAGCTTGAAGTCCTTTGCATATAGTCTGTGATATATACACAAGTGCCGTCCTGCTTTGTGTAGGTTCTCGTGTATAATCCCAAACCCAACCTCTTTGTCGTCACTGTTTTGTACCCACTCACGCCCATAGAACTCGTCCACCCCATCGGTGCTACACGTTGGGGTTTTGCCACATATCTCATGCTTTCCATACATCATAAGACCTGTAAGCTGTACGAACTGTTTACTGTTCATCAAGCCGGTACGAAGCTTCAAAAGCCTACGCTCTGGAGTCATTTGGTTTCTCATAGCAAGTCCTCATGCTCTCTCAACCAGTCGGTATACGAACCGTTGTTGTATCCCAAGTCCTTAACTTGGGGATTGTGTGAGACACTCAGACCAAAGACCATCAACCACTCGGGGTCACTCTCGTCGAATCTTTTTACGTAAGTCATCACCGCATCGAAGTTATCTCTGGTTAGACGGCTGACCAACCCATAGACCATCACCGCTCTGGCTCCTGCCTCTGCTGGTATTCGCGTACCTGTAGGGTCATCGACAATAGATTGGAATGGGGGCATTGCATCGTTGAACGCAAGGAACGACATGACGCTCTCACCGAACGGTTTACCACCTGCACCGCATAACGCGGCCAGTAGTGCATCGTCGTCGTTGATTTCTTCACGTTGGTGGAGTATCCGACTGGCAATCTCTAACACTCTACCGGACACCACGTTACGCTGTGGCTTAGTAGGGTCAAAGTTGAACTCGTTCACATTGCCATCGAGGTAAGAGTCTAGTGCGTAGGGGAACCTATCTACCCATGCCATGACTAGCGGGTGTATATTGTTACCCGCTGCCCACTTCAACCACTCTTCAGCGTTAGGTTTCTGGATAATCAACTCCACCAGTCGCTGTCTGGTATGCTCCCCCAACTCATCACCCACGCCATCGGAGTCCATGTTACCCGTAAGGAATATCACACTGCCTTCAGGTACAGGCACATCGCCTAACCTTGGGTCGTTCACCTCAAGTAATGGGTGAAGCATATTCATCTCTTCCTCACCTGCCTTGGGGAACTCATCAAGTACAACGATGACTGGCTTGCCGTCTTGCAGTTTGAATCGTGCGTTGTGATACCAGTTGATTGTGCTGTTGTCATGGTTCGGCACAGGTATAGCAAGGTCACCTAGGGATAGGTTCGCACAGTCGATACGTGCTACGGGATAACCTAGTAGGTCTTGCAGTGCATATACTAGAGCAGTCTTACCGAGTCCCGGCTCTCCGCGTAGTATGTAGCGTACAGTAGGTGTGCTAGCGATTAGTTTTGCAGCACCTGCTAGCTTTGTATAGATTGGCTTATTAATATCTTGTGTCATACATTTTCTCCAGTTGATATAACATTGTTATGCGGTCGGGAAACTATCTACCTGCTTCCCAGTAGTCGCGTAGTTTTTTCTTGCTGTTGCCTCCTGCGGTGTGGCTTGCTTCCTTTCTACTCGTACCCTCCAAGTAGCAACCAAAGTCATGGTGCGTACCGCTTGAGTGGTACTTGTTAGGGCACATGGATACACACCTCATCCCTGCCCATGTGATACTGAGCACGTAGTACCGCTTCCCTGCGCGGTCGTACACAACATCACCGTTCTTAATAGGGGTATCGTTAGTCTTACGCAATACCACTAGCTTCTTAGGTGTAGGCTTAGGTACAAGGTTCAACTCCCCCTGCACTGGTTCATCGTCGTTACTCATCATCGTTCTCCTATAGAAATACAATTACAGTTAGCAACCACACAAAGGTAACCACAGCGATACCGGCAACAGCTACTCCGATAGCCAGTAAAGGTTTCACCCACCGTGATGTTTGCACCCATCGGTACATGTCATGTGGATCGTGTGTGTTGTATCGGTCTTTGAAGTCTTTCATCGGAAGAACCCTCCCTTGTTGTTGATACCCTTGATCTCGTCAAGGTTGGCAGGGACTTGGTAGTTTGATTTGTGCATAGGTACTACAGTGTGCTTCCTCTGTAGTGCTGAGATTTGACCACAGTTAAGGCAAGTGAGTCTGCCTAGTAGATACCGTGCGTCAGAGTAGTGCTTGTCACACTCAATACATATAGCCATACATTTTCTCCAGTAGGTATAACATTGTTATGTGGTCTGGAAATACTTTAGTGTCTACAAGGTATAACAATGTTATGCGCTGTAGACATTCCCCTGTAAAAATATTAACTAACCACTTTACCATTGTACTACAATTTAGGACTCTAATCAAGTTGAGCTGGAAAAGTTTCCGAGTGTTACAAAATACAGGGGTATTGTTATACATTGTTACGTGATGGCATAACAAAAGGTGCTATTGAGAGGTACTTGAATTACGGGGGCTGTAGAGCTATTTATATTATATTGTTACATTGTTACTTATTTTTTATTTTTATACGGTGATTTGTAAAGTGTCTACATAGGGCCAGAGGCTCGTACACACACTTGAATATTACTGTGTTAAATATTTAGGTGTAACAAAGCACAATATGCTGCTTATGTATGCAAATCAATAGCTTACGTGATTTACAACGTGTAACATTAACGCTAAATGTGTAACATTAGGTATGCTTAAATTTTAGTGCCAGCGCCGCTTGGACACTATCATCAACCTAAAAAGCCATGTGGAACAAGCAGTTACCTGCGATAAGTCCCAACGCCGCTTGGAACACTATCATCAGCGGGCTGATGATTAAGGATCTACAAGGCATAACATTGTTATGCGATGTAGAAATAATTTATTAAAAGTCTACACATATTCTAGTATATGTAACGGCTTATAGTAGACTATCTGCACTGGTTCAAAAAACCCGCGCCCGACCAGTGCGCAAATCAACGGAGTAACAAAGTATGAAAAAGCAAGCGGAAAACACCATGCAAGGATGGATGAAGCATTTGAATGAAGTTAATGTTGAAGAAGTGGTTGCACCATTAGCGTTTAACCTTGAACAGTTGTCAGCGTTCAGCACTGCTAGCCGTGAAGAGATCGAAGACCAGATCGAAGGCAAGGATCTAACGAGCTTGGTAACTGCTACGTGCTCAGTGCAGGGAGCGGTCACGGGTGGAGCGCGCATGGTAGCAACACACGTTTGTATGACGGTTGATGGTGATTGGACAGATTGCCTATCTACAGATCGCACGGACATTGCGCGAGCGTTCGAGAGTGTTAGGAAGGTTATCGTCCAAACCGCCAAGGCGCGCAACCATAGCAACCCATCGCAATTGGTTAAGCAGATAAAAGAGCAGGGCAAGAAATTGCTAGGTGTCGAGCCGGTGTCTAGTGAAGCGGAAGAACAAAAGCGCGGTACTAACTACACGCCTTTTGAGCGTATAGCGCGAGACTTCGCACCGATCTACAAAGCGTATGCAATCCCAACAGTTAAGCAGGAAGCCAAGCTCAAAGATGATCTCACCGAAGAGCACTTCACTAGGTTAACGTCAGAGATCGCGCCCCTAATTGGTGACGTGCTCAAGCTTGTAGACTTCGATTTCTCAACGCTTGAAAATGAATAACTAATAACCAAGGACAAACGAGGAGGCGCAAGCCTCCTTTTTTGTGTCTACAAAAAAATTCTCGCTTCGCTCGGATGAAAGCCTCGACAAGTCGAGGTAACTCTTTATAGCCCCCCTCGCTTCGCTCAGGTGGCCCGGGTAAGGAGGGTACCCTCCGGGCACCCCCTCTTTATTTTATTCTGTAGCTAGCCAGTACCGTTACTTACTAATATGCTCAAACGATACAACAATATGACAACTCCTAAGCACAACTCTATGTAAATCAATGACTTACCCCCACCCCCTTTTTTCTACACCCGTCTGG
>UEXM01000689.1_pt1 | contig 31164 bp, 50 predicted proteins | sample 1796661 | NCBI WGS metagenome assembly UEXM01 (sample SAMEA4772469, study PRJEB27181) | metagenome
TATTATCTAATGGCTTTAAAATAAGAAATACTGAAAATAATGACAACACAAATGGAAATAATTATGTCTACATGGCATTTGCAGAAAAGCCATTTGTAAGTAGTAAAGGAGTGCCGACAACGGCAAGGTAGAATGAAACAGTTATTTATAATACTAGCTTTTATTACAACAGTAGCAGTGGCAACAGACTCAAGAGCAAACACAAATACTGTATCTTCAACAGTTTTGAACAACTCGCCTGCAACGGCTAATGCACCCTCTATAATCAACTCAAATAGTGATATATGTAAAATTGGAATTGGCGGAAGTGTGCAGAATAATATTTTAGGAGTGGCTACAGGCTATGTAGTTACAGATGAGTTTTGTGAGCGTGTTCGCACAAGTCGTGCATTATATTCCTATGGCATGAAGGTGGCTGCAGTGAGTTTACTTTGTCAAGACCCAAGAGTTCATGATTCAATGCAAAATGCAGGAACCCCCTGTCCAGTTAATGGTTTAATTGGAGCTGAGGCTGCTGCTTATTGGGAAGATAATCCTGATAAAATACCAGACGGTTCTCAGTACAAAGAAGATTATATGACTATAAAAAAGGAAGAAACGAAGGAGTTTAGTGATGCTAGCCAAATTGCTCTTTACAAAGTTATGTTTATTATTACTACTGGTTTGCTCTTATTCTAAGGCAAACTGTTTACCAGATACTGAGGGACTCTGCACACCTGGTGTAACAACTACCGAAGATACACAAATTGACATTACTGAAGAAGATTTTGGCACAGAAATTGTTACAACAACTACAACAACTGTCACAAACACTGAAGTAACTGTCACTAATCAAGACTCTGGAGACCTTCTAGACGGCACTAACAATTATGTTACCTCAGGAAACGAAGGTGACATGGATATTGATTGGGGTGGTCAAGGTCCTGCTAGTATGCCAACAGGTAATTCTTGTTATGGATTAGGTGCAGATAAATGTGCAGCTATTGCAGGTAGCGGAAACACGACTTCTACTATGGGAGTTGATGGTATGGGTACAACATTCATACAGACTGTTGACTTTTCTGAGCTAAACATAAGCAATGGCGGTGAGGTTAAATACTCCATAGAAGTAGATAAACAGGATGATTCAGATAGAATATACTTGCACATTACGGGACTTAATGGAACTAACCAAATCTTTCAAGGCACTGACATCTTGTCTGAGTCTGGAGTATCAACAGGCTATCAATCATATAATGGGTCTTTCGATTTCGGTGGTGTACTAAACAAGGTTACTATTGAGATTGGTGGTAGAGATATTAATCTTGCCGTGGGTCCTTTATTTGATGACGTTAGTATTAACGTGCTTTATAACGTCATAAATACAATTATTACTCAGCAAATTACTACTGTTGAAGAAATTTATTATCTAAACCTTTTAGATACAGAGATAAACTTTGCGGAAGAAGTATTTGAGTTTAATGATATTAACACCAATGATGTTGGTGAAATAGAGTTTATACCTTTTGAACAGGAGTATGAGGAAGTAACCTACGAAACTGTTGAAACAGAAATGGCAGAATTAGAGTTAGAATTTGACTATGTAGAGGTTTCCTACGATGTCAACTTCGATGCTCCTCCTCCAATGGAATTACTGCCACCACCTGATATGAATATGGATTTTGAAATGCCTATTAATATTGAGACTGTTTCTATAGAGATAGAAATGGAAATGAATTTAGATTTACCTTCTTTAGAAGATATACCTCCTCCGCCTGATATGGTAGCTTCAGTAGAAGAAGTGGCACCCCCTATGGAGATGGAGGATGCACCTCCACCGATGGAAACAGAACCTGAGCCTGTAGAAACAGAAGTAGAAGAAACAAAACCACAAATAGAAGAAGTTCAAGAAGAGCCTAAGATGGTTGAACCAGAGCCTGAAGAAACAACAGAAGAAGCCCCTGAAGAGGTTGAAGAGGTAGAAGAAGTAAAAGAGGTTGAAGAAGAAGCCCCTAAAGAAACAGAAGAAGCTGAAGAAGAAACAAAAGAAGAGCCAAAAAAAGAACCTAAAAAAGAACCTAAAAAGCAAAATAAAAAAGAACCCTCAGCAAAAGAAAAGGCAGCTTCAAAAATAGTTAAAAAGATTGACGATAAAGCTAGATATGATGATGCGGCACAAATGAAAACATTAATTGTGATGCAAATACTAGGAAACACAAAATCATTTTTTGATACTCAATCAATAATACAAGACACAAATGTCAATGAGTATTTAAACAAAACAATAGAAGACAATTACGGAGTATTATTTAATATGGCACAACAAGAAACAATGGACAGTATGGTGAACTCACAATGGCAGAAGTGAACGTAGGTGGTATTTCCTTTAAAGGAGGAAAAATGTTTGCGGTTTTACTTGCACTAAGTAGTGCTGTGGGAGTTCTTTATGGAGGTTTCGAGGCATTTAAAAAATTTCAAGATATGTCCGCACAAATAGAATCATACACTGCTCCTGATTTGAGTGGCTTTGATAAGAAGATTGCCCTTGTAGAAACACAAACAGATGCACAAGTAAAGCTAGTATCACAACAACTAGATGCTTTAAAAAGTGAACTAGAAATTATACTAGGTGAAATAGACCTAATAAGTCAGGTTAGTCGTGAACTTAAAGATGACCTTAAAACAGATTTAAGAGCTGTTGAGGGAGACGTGAGACACATTACTGAGATTGTGAATGATGTAGAGGACAGACAAAAAGAAGATTCTAGAGAACTGATTGAAGAAATGAAATTATTAGAAGAAAAATTAGAACTACAAATTAACAAAGCACTGAACAATCCACTAAGTGGTATGTCAGCTAAAACTAAATAGGAGAAAATATGGCTTCAACATTTACAACTAGGTTAAGATTAGAAAAACAAGCCACTGGCGAAAACGCCAACACATGGGGTGATAAGACTAATGTTAACTTTGACTTAATAGATGAATCAATTAATGGATATGCATCCAAAAGTGTTGCAGGCTCATCAAACGTAACTTTAACAAACAGCAATGCAACAGCAGACGAAGCAAGACAAAAAGTATTAGAGTTTACAGGAACTTTGACGGGAGATATTAACGTCTTACTGCCAACAGTAGAATCTAACTATGTGGTATTTAATAACACAGCTGGCAGTCAGACACTTACAGTTGCCACAACAGGAAATACTGGCACAGGAACTGTTGTAACACAGGGTTCTCATGCTTTGATGTATAGTAATGGTACCTTTGTTAAAGATATTTTCTCAACAGGAATTAACAATTTAGTATGTAAGGGAACTCTATCTGTTGCTGGAGCCGTCTCACTAGATGGTGGGGCAGTTACAATTAACGAGAGTTCAGCAGATGTAGATTTTAGAGTAGAATCAAATGGCAATACTCATGCACTATTTGTAGATGGTGGTAATAATAGGGTTGGTATTTTAAACTCAAGCCCTAGTGTAGCTTTAGATGTAACTGGAGCAATTACAGCATCCACTACTATCACTGGTAATTTATTCAGCGGTTCTGGTCAAGATATAAAAGATACTGTACCTGCTGGCGGTATTCTTATGGCAGGTTTTGCAACGGAGCCTACCAAATCAGACAGCTCAACAAAAAGATACTTATTATGTAACGCACAGGCTGTTAGTCGTTCAACCTATTCATCATTATTTTCTGCTATAGGAACAACATATGGCACAGGCGATGGTTCATCGACTTTTAATCTACCAGATTTACAAGGTAGAGCACCGATAGGTTCTGGCTCTGGTTCTGGATTGTCATCAAGGAGTTTAGGAGCGACAGGTGGTTTTGAGTCTATGCAGAGTGGTAGTAATATTGGCTCTGGCAGTGATTTTAGTAATGCATTAATGCAACCTTTTACAGTAGTTAACTTCTTCATAGCAACAGGACTATAATGCCGTACACAAAAGTACAGTTTGCACCTGGATTTGATAAACAAAATACTGAAATCTCATCTAAAGGTAAATGGATAGATGGAGACAAAGTCAGGTTTAGATATCAATATCCTGAAAAAATAGGTGGTTGGGAAAAAGTATCTGATACAACTTTTATAGGAGTTGCAAGAGCACAATTAGCTTGGAACTCACTAGATGGTACAGCCTACGATATGTTTGGCACCAATAAGAAACTGTATGTATACAGTGAGGGTATTTTTTTTGATGCAACACCAACGAGATTACAAGCAGATATCACAAGTTGTTTTACCACATCTAGTGGTTCTTCAATATTTACTGTAACACACTCCTCACACGGAGCTAGTGAAGGTGACTACGTTACCTTATCAAGCACCAGTGCTACCATTGGTGGAGTCGCTGCATCCACAGTAGATGGAGAATATGAGATTATATCTGTTCCGACTTTAAATACTTATACAATAGATGTTGGCACAAATGCTTCATCTTCTGTTTCCACGACAGGAAACTGTACAGCACAGTATGAGATTACAGCTGGTAGAGACAGAGCATTGTCTGGATATGGCTGGGGAACAGGAACATGGAACTCTGGTCAGACATGGGATAGCCCAAATACATCAGACTCTGTTACTATAGCTTTACGTTCTTGGGCTTTAGACAACTGGGGAGAAGACTTACTAGCCCTAGATGTAGACGGTGGATTATTTTTATGGAATACCTCTGGTGGCATATCAACAGCATCTAACACAGCTGCTGTAGTATCTAATGCACCCACAAAATCAAAGTTTATGATTGTATCCAATCCAGACAGACACGTTATCTGTTTTGGAACAGAAACTACTATAGGACAAACATCATCTCAAGACCCTATGCTTATTAGATGGTCAACACAAGATAATGAAACAGAGTGGACACCTTCTGCTACTAATTCAGCTGGCTCACAGAGAATAGTAGGAGGAAGTGAAATAGTAACTGCCGTCAGAACTAGAGGACAGATACTTATATTAACAGACACCTCAGCTCATGGTATGTCATTTATTGGAGCACCATTTGTTTTTGGTTTTCAGCAGCTAGGTTCAAACTGTGGAGCAATCAGCCCACACTCTATGATTGATGTTGGCGGTGTAGCTTACTGGATGAGTTCTGATGCATTCTTTGTATTTGATGGAACTGTCAGAAAATTACCTTGTTCTGTAGAAGATTTTGTTTTTGACAATATAGATACAACTCAATACGAGCAAGTGTGGACTGGTTCTAATTCAGCATATGGTGAAATTTGGTGGTTTTATTGTTCTAAAGATTCCAACCAGATTGACAGATATGTAATATATAATTACCAAGAAGGCTCGTGGTATACAGGTAGTTTAGACAGAAGCACATGGATAGACTCAGGAACCTATCCTCTACCTTATGCAACTAAGTATGATGGCTCAGCCAATACAACATTATTTATTCACGAGAGTGGGAAAAATGATGATGGCTCTACCATGACATCATTTATTGAGAGTGGCGATTTTGATATATCAGACGGTGAAGAGATTATGTTTATTAATAAGATAATACCAGATTTCAAAGACCAAGTGGGAAATGTTAATATTAGTTTAAAATCAAGATATTTTCCTACAGAAACCCAAACTACTAAGGGACCTTTTTTCTACAGCACCTCTAATACAAAAATAAATACAAGAACCAGAGGTAGACAAATAGCTGTAAGATTAGAAAGTAATGGGTATAATAATGATACAAATGATGCTATTGATGAAGACTGGAGATTGGGCACAATTAGATACGAAGTGCAGCCCGATGGTAAAAGATGAGTAAAATTGCAAATGTAAGACTACCCTCACCATCACAAGAATATAATGTCCAACAACAAAACGAATTAGTGAGAGCTATAGAAACTATAGTGTTAACACTAAATACTAGCTATACAGCTGAAGAAAACAAGGTTGTTATGGAAAGATTTATGTTTTTAATGGGTGGAGATTAATGTCAACAAACACATACACCAATGCCAAAATAAAATTAAGAGGCACACAAACAATTTACACAGCACCAGTTGCTGGAACTTCTATAATTAAATCTATAAGAGTTACGAACACAGATGAAAATACAGATAGAACTGTGTCATTATTTATTACTGATGGTAGCTCAATAGATTTTTATGTAGAATTAAACAGAACAATACAGAAAAAATCATCACAAGAAATTTTAGCTGCAGGTAACTTAGACCAAAATTCTGCAGATTCTTCTGTAAGTTCACCAACACCATTAATTTTAAAATCCTCTGAGGTTTTAAAAGCGACAACAACAGGGAGTGACATTGAGTTAGTTGCTTCTATACTGGAGATGACATAGTGAGTATATTCAAATCTTTAAAAAATATTGTTAAATTAGCAGCACCAATATTGGGAGCTGGTATAGGTAGTATTATAGCACCAGGTTCACCATTTTTAGCTTCTGCTTTAGGTGGTGGTATTGGCAGTTTACTTACTGGTGCAAAACCAGGTGAGGCATTGGCTACTGGTTTATCCGCTGGAGTTGGTGGTAAATTTTTAGGTGGTAAATTAGGGGGAATGCTAGGCAAGGCAGCGGTCCCAGTAGCAGCGGCAGCTAATGCGGCTATTCCAACTATATCTAGATTGCAGATGGATGAGTACATGAGAAAGATGAAAGAGATGTATCCAGACGAAAGCGATGCAAGATTACAAGATTTAATACTACAACAAATAGCAAAGGCACCAACTAATTACGAAGGTTTTGAGGATATGCAAGTACAAAGCAATCTCGTACCGAAGGTAAAAGATGGTGGTATAATGGATTTAAGAGCAAAGGGCGGAATGAGCTTAGGTCCAGGAACTGAGAAATCAGATGATATTCCAGCAATGTTAAGCGATGGGGAGTTCGTTATGACAGCTAGAGCCGTAAGAGGTATAGGCGATGGCAGCAGAGCAGCTGGAGCAAAAAGATTATATAGTATGATGGATAACGCTGAGAAGAATGTTCCAAGTTAAGAAGCCTAACACAAGCGAATTACAAGACACTCTCAGATTACTGCTGATGTTTAGAGACGAGTTCTCTGATATTTATCCCAAGGCTGATATAGCAAAGGTTGCCATAGCAATACAGCAACACTTTGATAATGGATTTATAAGCAACGCCTACCTAGATGGTAAATTAGTGGGTAGTGTGGGTGCTATGGAAACAGAGTGGTGGTTTAGTGAAGAAAAGTTTTTAGCTGAAACTTGGTTGTACATTTTACCAAAATATAGGACATTTAAAATAGTAAGGGGTCTAATAAAAAAGATGAAAGATTACGCAAAAAACAAAGATTTAACAATTTTACTACCAGTTAGCTCTGGTAAAGACAAACCAGCCTTGTACGAGAGACTAGGCTTTAAACATATGGGAAACATTTGGAGGTACAAGTAAATGTGTTTTGGAACACCAGTATATACAACAACTCAAAAAAATGAGTTGCCACAATTTTTAGAGGATGCATACAAGAATTTAACGCAGCAGGCTACAGCAGTAACCGACCCCAGTGTTAAATATATGCCTTATGGCGGTCAGAGACTAGCACCTCTAACAACAGAGCAGCAAGCAGGAAGACAATTAGCATTTCAGGGTGCACAAGCATTCCAACCTGACTTACAGCAAGCTCGTGGATTAACATCTTTATCTACTGCTCCCATAACAGGTCAAGATATTAATTACTACATGAACCCTTTCCAACAGCAAGTTACAAGTAATGTGTTAGATGAAATGCGTAGAAGAAGTGATATTGAAGGTCAGAAAACATCTGATGCTGCTGTAAGAGCTGGTGCTTTTGGCGGCTCTCGATATGGTATTCAAGAAGCTGAAAGAATGAGAAATTTAAGAGACCAACAATCTAGAACAGCAGCTGATTTAGCAAGACAAAATTATCAGCAGGCTCTCGGTGCTGCACAATCACAGAAAGCACAGCAGCTATCTGGTGGTCAGCAGTTCTCTAATTTAGCTGGACAACAAATGAATTTACAACAACAGGGTATATCTGGATTGAATCAAGCTGGGATGCAAGGACAGCAGCAGCTACAGAGAGGTATGGATATTGCATATCAAGACTTCTTGAGACAACAACAGTTCCCATATACACAGGCTGCAACATTTAGTAATCTACTATCTGGTGTACCAGCGGCACAAATGACAACAGCATACTCACAGCAACCAGGTCCAAGCATGGCACAGCAATTAGCTGGTCTAGGTATGGCAGGTGCTGGAATGTATGGAGCATACAAGGGGTATTAAATGAAAAAAGGATTAGGATTACAGGCTAATATAAGCAGTTTTAACACAACACTACCACAGACTAAGCACTTAAATTTTTTCATGGGTACAAACCCTGTAGGATATGCCAATGGCGGAGATGTCAGAAGAGGTGTGCCTAGTAGTAATATGAATGTTACTCAAGGTTTTTTACCTATGGCACTTGGTTTTGACAATGGTGGTGATGTAGGCGTATATAGTGCGGTAGTAAAAACTATAGCAAACTATTTAGTAAAAACACAAAGTTTATTTAGTGGTAAATCTGAAAATGACCCTGAGGTTATTGAAGCTGCAGAAAACATTGCACAAAACAATCCAGATATTATAAATGTTATACAAGAAAGTAATTATGGTTCTGGGACCTCAGCTGGTGCATATGACTCTGGATTTCCTATTAGGGAAGAACCGAAGCTACCTACAGAAACAGCTGCGGATGACTTTTCATCAGCTGCAGACGCTACAAAAAATATTAGACCAGATAGTGTCGAACAAGAAGGGTTCACAGGAACTTTGACAGGTGCTGGCGTTATTACACCTTCAACATTAGGAAAGTCACAAAATCAAACAACAGACAAATCTGGTGGTTTATCAGATTTAATTTATAACCTCGGTGAAGAATTTGTAACGCCTTTCTTACCAGATAAAAAGAAAGAGCCAGACACATCAACAACAGCTCCAGGAGAAGAAAGTGCTTCACCATCCGTTACAGGAGAGGAAATAGGTTCGCAATTAGATGAATTATTAAAACAAAACGAAGCCGAAAACTTACCTCAAGTAAAAGAAGATGATGTAAAAAAATCAGAATCAAAAGAATCTACAGATGGTGGAATTACAACAATTACAGGTCAAGGCTCTGGCAAATCTGCTGGTGCATATGACTCTGGTTTCCCAATAAATAAAAAAGAAGAAAAAGAATTACAAAAAACTATAAAAGATGCAACAGATAATAAAGATAAAAAAGATGCACCATCTTGGGCTTTGCCACTAATGTCAGCTGGTTTTGCTATGATGGCATCTAAAAGCCCTAATTTCTTACAGGCTTTAGGAGAGGCTGGTCAAGAAGGTATCAAGACTTTAACTGCACAGCAAGAATCTAAATTAGACAGAGAGGATAGAGTAGCTGCTAGAGATTTACAGAAAGCTCAAGCTGCTTATTACAGAGGAGAGGGTAGACAAACAGCAGGCAAAACACTTGTCCAAGATGGAGTAGTAGGACAGATTAAAAATGGACAATTTGTTCCAATTGTAGATTCTAGAACTGGAGAGGCATTAAAACAAACTTTATCGGAACAAGATGCAATTGAAATATTAACAAAAGGTAACCCAGCCTTTATAGATTTAGACCAAAATGAACAAAAAAGGCAAGTAAATGCTTTGTTAAATTTATACAATAACACTAATTTAATAGTAAATGAAAATATGAAGGTTGATGAAGGGGGTGGATTTGATTTCATACCTTTTGTAAAAAACCTATTTGGTGAATTTATATAATATAAGGAGACTAAATGACTGTCTTAGAACAGCTTAAATTAGAAAATCCTAATTTAGCCTTAATACCAGATGATGAGCTAATAGATAGGCTATTATTAGAGTATCAAGGTGACTTAGACCCAGTAGCGTTTAGAGATTCTCTTTTATCTCAACCAAGTGTTGTTTCACCTGTAGCATCTCCTGTTGCTGGTGGTAAGAGAGCTTTCACTCCAACTCAAACACCAAGCGAAATTGGTTTTGCACAGTCTTTTGTTGGACCTACAAAATCTTCATGGCAAAGGTCATGGGGTCCAGCTATTACTAGACTAAGAGGTGGTATTGCAGGGTTGATGGGTAATGAAGAAAAATCTCAACAACTATATAATCAAGCTGCAGAGCAAGACAGAAATATTCTAAATCAAGAGGGTTATGTAAGTTTTCAACAAGCTACAGAGGGACCAGATGCAGGTCCAGATACTTTTGTAAAAGCTGGATTATCTGCAATAGGTCAATCTAGTCCTTTTCTTGTTGAGGGTGCTGCTGGTGCTGTAGCTGGTGCAAAAATAGGTAGATTTGCTGGTCCAGTTGGACTAGCAGTTGGTGCTGGTATTGGTGCTGCAGTTGCATCTTTTCCTCGTTTGTTTGAATTTAATCTTAGCAGACAGCAAGAACAAGTTAATTTAGGAAATTTAGAGTCTATTGATGAAGCCAAGGCTGCAACTACAGCTTTACCACAGGCAGCTTTAGAGGCTGCGTTATATCCAGTGGTTGGTAGATTGTTTGGACCACTCAGTAGAACACAGTTTTCTAGTGTGTTAAACAGAGCCACAACAGGAAGAGTAGCAAAAGGAACGGCTTTAGGTGTGACAGCAGAGGCTGCTACTGAGGTTGGTCAGCAAGCCTTAGAAAGGTATCAAGCTGGTTTACCTTTAGATACACCAGAGGCTATAGCAGAATTTAAAGAAGCCGCAATGGCTGGTGGATTTGTTGGTGGTGCGTTTGGTGGTGCCGCAACTTTAGCTGGTGAGGTAACAAGAACACCACAAGCTGCACCTGTAGAAACACCAGTAGAATCTCCTGCAGCAAAACCTGTAGAAGCTCCTACAGTTGAAGCAGGTATAATACAACCACAACAACAAAAAGAAACATCACAAACAGAAGCCACACAAGAACAAGCTAAACCTGTTAATTTTTCTGTAGAGCAAGAGGCAGATAAGTTTGTTGTTAAGAGACAAGATTTAGATGAAAATAATAATGTAATAAAGACTACGCCAATAGGTGCACCTACCACTCAAGAAGCAGCCACAAAGCTGCAGCAAGAAGCACAAGACCAAAAAAACAAGATATCAGAACAAACATTTTTTACAGCGGATGAAATAAAACAACAAGACCCTACTTTAGGAAATATTATCGATGAGGTAGAAATTCAAGGTGGCAAAATATCACCTGGAACTAAACAAGTTTACTATAGAAAAGATTTAGCATTACCAGAAGGTGATTTGACAAATGTCATGAACTCTGGTGGCACAGCAGGTTCTGTTGCTGATGGTTGGTACGATAGAACTAGTGATTTGGTTTACGTCTCACTAGCAGATTTAGGCAAGGTAAATGAAACAGTTGCACACGAAAACTTTCATGCATTACAAAGGGTAACAGACAGAGTTAGCCCTAATTTATTTACAGAGCAAGAGCAAACAGCATTAGATACATTCTTACCTGGTGGTACAATTGACAGTATTACACCCAATGTACAAAAGGCATTAGGCAATGATGTGATGAACACACTGCGTGAGAGACACGCAGATAGAAACATAAGTAACAGAGAGATGCAGGCTTACGCCTTTGGTGCTTACGCAACACTTAAAAATAAAAATAGATTACTGTCTGCACCAAACCCTGTCATTAGAGCATTTAAAAAACTATTTGATTTTATCAAAAGTGCAGGAAATATATTTAAGAAGAACAAGATTAATAATGTTAAAGATATCTTTGACAAAGCTAGACTTGGTGACATTGGCAAGAGAGCTAAGACACAGCCAGATGTAGATGCACTCAGAACTAAATCTCTGGCACAGGCAGAAAAAGCCGCAGCTAAGGGTGTCATCCCTACAAAGTTTGAGTATTCTGTAACAACAAAGAAATACAGAGGCAGAGACGTTGGCACAATACTTCCTTCACTAGATAGTGCCTATGGTTCAGATATCTTTGATAAAATATACAACTCAGCAGCTAGAAAACCTCAGCTAAAGCAAGAGTATTCTTCACAAGTCAGACCAGAACAGCGTAACGCAATTAATGCTGTTATTGACATGGGATATCAAGAAAAAGAATTAATAGATGATGGTGGATATTTAGTCTTTCAAGAAAAAGGTAAATCATACAGAGTTGGCGTTCAGACAGGCGGTAGAAATTTAAGCAGAGAATACACCCCTCAAGAATTAACTCAGATAGGCAAGTCATTAAAGACAGCATTATCAATAGCAGAGACTAGAAAAGATGCACCAGAATTAGCATTATCTACTGTTAAATTTAGAGAAAAACCACCAAAAAAATTCAAGGGTATAAAAGCTCTTGGTAAGTTTTTTGATGATAAAGTTAAAAAAAGCGACCCACTAGAAAAAAATGCATATAACCGTGCATTAGATTCAGCTGACAAAGAAATTAAATATCAGCTAGACAAACAAAATACTGGTGTGGGCTGGTATGACACTGATGTCGCTGAAATGTTTCAAGACCTTCAAGAGAAAATACCATCTTTACAAACACAAGATAACAAAGATTTATTTACAATAATAGTTGGTATAACATCCCCTCAAACTACACCTACAGAAAATGTTGTAAAAGCAGCAAGAGTTTATTCTTACTATGAAAAGTTTGGTGCCTTGGCTATAAAACAACCTGGCAATGAACTAAATTTTGGAAGAACAACAATAACTCAGCAGCTGTCTTTACTGCAGTATTTACTAGATACAAAAGGCAAAGAGGGAACTGTAGATTTTTTAAATAGCACACATGACGTGAGAGATTTAGACAAAGTTTTACAACAATCTGGAGCTGCTAAATATGGTTCTCAATTTACTGACGGCAGTGGAAGAAAATTAAATTACTCTGCAAACTCAAAGATAGCTGGAGCAACACGCCCTAGAAATCAAAGGAATGAGGTGCTTGGTTCTTATTTATTTGGAAACAAAATTGGTTCATATTATTTAAATATATCTGGTGTAGCAGATAAAGAAGGTGACGCAGTAACTAAAGATTTATGGGCAGCTAGAAGTTTTTATAGACAATTTGGACAAGTAGTAGACAACACTAAATCTGCAGAGGATGGTTTAAAAGCAGCTTTTTTACCAATTCATAGAGAAACAGGCGATAAATTTTTTAGAGAATTAGGTAAAAGAAATGACCTTTCTGCTAAAGATGCACAAGCTGTTTTATGGTTTTATGAGCATGAATTGTTTGGAGATTTAGGAATAAACAATGTGCCAGCTTTATATTTGTCCTCTGGTTCTAAAAAGTATATAAATAACTACGACAAAGGAGAAAACTATGGAACAGTCGAGCTTGAAAATCGTAAGCCAAGCATTGAAGTTGAGAACAGAATTGGACAGAAAAAAGAGGCGGCAAAAGAAACCCTCACAAAAGACGAAGCAGCAGAAGTTAAAACAGAATTAGAATTATCTGTATCTACAGATACTGCCGTAAGAGACATTGACGTTGATGCCTTTCAAAAATCTGGCAGTGACGTTACAGCATTTAGTCCAGAAGAATATTTAGCAGCAGTAGAAACTAGAGGACCTCTAGTAGGACACTGTGCTGCCTGTACCTATGTTGTGCAGAAAAATTTTGGCGGTGATATTATGAAAGTATTAGTATCTCCAATAAAGGGATACAATACAAAAAGAGAGTCACACTATTTTAATAAATTGCCAGATGGTACATTTATAGATTTAACTGGAGAACAATACGGCAACAAAGGAATAACCCCTCCAAAAGATTTTATAGACAGAGCCACTGTTAGTCCATATCAATGGGGCAAATTTGACCCTAAACAAAGTAAAGAAGAAAATAAAGCAACTGCAGGTGTCGTATCTATTAATCCAAAATTTATTAAGTTTGAAGAAAAGTTTGGTAAAGAAAAAACCACACAAAACCTAGACGAACTCACACCAGAGCTATCTATATCTGAAAACAAAACACTATTAAATCCTCCAGGCACAAAAGTTACCGCAGACATAGCTGAAGACTTCGAAATACTAGAAAACATTGGAATGAGTCCTATGGATGACAACATTGTATCTGATATACAAAACTATATTGACGGTAACTTTGCAGAAGACATAAAAAAGTTTGGCGAGCCTGTAAACATACCAGACACTAATATACCATTATTTTTATTTGGTATAAAGGTAGACGGGAAAGGTGTAGGCTACGGTTACGGTGTAAGACTAGGAAAGACTGCATATATTGATAACGTTATGTTGTATGAACAAAGCAATACTTATTTGTCTCCATTAGCGTTTAGAAGGATTGGCACACAGCTATCTAAACAATTAGGTGTTAAAAATTTTGCAGGTACTAGAGTTACTGGTGCTAGAAAAAAAGCAGTACAAGAAAGAAAAGAAAGCACAATTACAGCTGGACGTGATTTAGATGCAGTCAGTGCAGAGTTTTCTGTATCTAATGTAGAATCATTTTACAAAGACCCTATGAATTATTCTGAATATTCTTTAAGTGACAACACTCCACAAACTGATGATTTTTTCACTCAAGCGAAAGTAACTAGTGAAACAGATAACAGAGTTGGTAAAATACCTTCAAATGTAGGTGAATTATTATTTGAAAATAGAAAACTTAAAGAAGGGACACCAGTTGCAGTTAGGTTAAATCTAAATACAACAATATTTCATGATGAAGATGCGGGTAAAATTAAGAAACTAAAAAATAAATTTGCAAACATCAAAAATGAAGAGGGTTACAAATCATCTAAAGAAAAAATAAAATATAGAAACAAGAGAAAAAAAGAAATAGCAATAGAAACTGGGGTATCAATTGGTACTTTACAAACTGCACACGATAAAAATACAGACGGAGATGCACTAGGTTACGATAAGGCTATAATAGTTAAAGACCCTACTTTTGATGTTAATCAAAAAAAGAGATTTCAAGTAGTAGAAAAAAGAGAAAAAACTCCTATGGCATCCGTTAAAGGTGGCATCGTACAGAAAAAAATTGATAAACCTATAGAGGGAAAAAGATTATTTTTTAATCCATTTCAACATCACTTGTTTGTTGATGGGTCGGGGAACGCTGTTAAATCTGTCAAAGGTGAAGTTACTGTTTTTAATAGTGCCGCCTATACAAATGATGAAATAGAATATTATTCAAGAGAGCAAGGCGAAAAACTTGAGATAGCAACTAAAGATAATGATTCTAAGGTATTATACAAATACGAAACAGAAGCAGAGAAGAAAGCAGACCAACCTTTAGAGACAGATACTCTATCCAAAGAAAAACTTAGAGAGTTTAACTTAGAGTTTGCTGCATCAGATAAAAAATATAAAGATGAAACACTAAGAATTTTAGGCACAATTAATCCTAAGAGGTCTAGAAAAACTATGGCTGCACACTGGAAAGATTTTACTGATAACTGGGGTGTAAAGTTTAGACAGGGTGTTGCTGACCAATATATATCTGTTAAAAAGTTTATTGGAGAAGAAGAGTACAAGGCTCTTACAATGACCTATGGGTCAAGCGGTGCCACAGAGAGTGCTTTATTGTATGGCGTTCCATTTATGGATAACAATGGAGCTTTAGACTTAAAAGAAAATACAATAGGCAAGGGTTTATTTACAAGATTTGAAAAATTAGGAAATGATTTACCAGATTTTTTAGCTTGGGTTGCAGCAAACAGAGCTAGAAACTTAGTAAACAAGGGTTTCGAGAGTGGTATGGGTAATATTAAAGATATAAATATTGCTATTAATGATTTGCAAAAAGGCAACGAAAAACAGTTTAATGAGTCACTTAAAGATTTACAGGAATTTAACAAGGCATTTTTAGATATAGCAGTTAAGTCTGGATATCTAGACCCTGCGTCAGCTAAAGTTTGGACTGAAGACAGTGGATATAATTTTTACATACCTTTCTACAGATTACTAGAAGACCCAGACAGCAACAGCGGTCCAAGAGCTGCATCTGATATAGTTAATCAACCAGATTATCCTAAGTATCGTGGTGCAGATATGCCAATTAATGACCTTTTACAAAATATAATAAGAAACTACTCTTTCTTAACAGAAGCATCACTAAAAAATGCTGCTGGATTAAAGACATTAGAAAAAGGCGTTGAGATGGGTGTTGCTAGAAGGGTTCCTAATAAAACTAAGACATCTGTTTTTGTAAGAAACAAAGGCAAGATACAAAACTATGAAGTTGATAATAAACTAGTTTTAGAATCTTTAACTAAACTATATTGGAATGGCTTTCAAAATCCAGCCATGAATATTTTAACAAACTTTAAACGATACTTAACTTACGGTGTGACTGCATCTCCAGCTTTTAGAATTAGAAACTTAATCCGTGATTCAATTCATTCTGTAGCTGTAGGTAAATTAAAATACAACCCTATAGGTAATGTCATGGAGGGTATGAAAGGTCTAAACGTAGATAAAAAATTAGGTGCTTCAGAGCTAAGAGCAAGAATGGCTTTTGGTGGCGGTAGTATACACTTTGGTCATGTATATGGCGATGACCCTAACGCTACAAAAATGTTATTAGATAGGGCAATTGACGTTAATACAGTCATGAAACAAGATGGCTGGGCACCTGGAGCCAGAAGAATTATAGGCTCTAAATTAAGAAATAGTTTAAAATGGTGGGAAGAAAATGGTTCTTACTTTGAGAATGTAAACCGTGCTGCACTATACAAGCAATTAAGAAATAAAGGCGTAAGTCATTTCGAAGCGTCTTATCAAGCTAGAGACCTTCTAAATTTTAGTAGACATGGTGCAAATCCTCTTGTTAGGGCTTTGACACAATCAATACCTTTCCTAAATGCTCGTATTCAAGGTTTAGATAAACTCGGTAGAGCTATGAGCAAAGAACAAAGAGCACAGCTTCTTACTGTCTTGGGTACATATTCTTTAGCCTCTATTGGATTGTATCTAGCATACAAAGACGATGAAGATTTTAAAGAGAGAGAGCAATGGGACAGGGACACATATCACTGGTTTAAGTTACCTAATGATGCTGGTGTGTTTAGAATACCTAGACCATTTGAAGTTGGTGCGGTTGGTGTAATATTTGAAAGAATGGTCGAGCAAATGGTTGACGATGATGTTCACGGTCAGCTGTTAGCTGAAAGAATATCACACGTTATTACTGAAACCTTTGCTGTAGATATTAGACCTCAAGCAATAACACCACTATTAGAGATATATTCCAACAAAGACTCCTTTACAGGAAGAAACATTGAGTCTATGGCGATGAAAAGATTACCAGCTTCTGAAAGAAAGTATGCGTACACAAGTTCAGCCTACGTTGGGACATCTAAAATTTTGGAGTTAATTCCTTGGGAAACAATACAACTATCACCAGTTCAAATTGAACATTTGGTTCAAGGCTATTTTGGTTGGGTTGGCTCAACTGTGGTTTCAGCTGTAAGCGTTCTAGATTATAAAAGAAAATATGCAGAGTTTTTTACTACAGGATTTGATAGCCCACTGGGTATGGGATTCTTTAAGGGATTACCCTCAATGCAATCTAAATATAAAACACAGTTTTATAATCAACTTGAAGCAATGAACGATGTTTTTGATTTACAGAGATTGTATCAGAGTCGAGGAGAATACAAAAAAGCCCTAAAATTAGGTGAAAAAAACAAAAATGTACTACAATGGCGTGCATCTTATGTCAAAGTTAACACTAAAATAAACCAATTAAATAGGGAAATTAGGAGAATACAGGCAGACAAGAATTTGGTCGAGTCTGAAAAGATTGACAAAGTGAAGCAACTAAATATCATTAAGAATGACATGATACAAAATCTAACTGAAGCTGTGTTATCGTGGGAGAAGAGCACAGGGGAGAGGGTTAAGAGACCTTTATGGTGGAACAAGTGACCCAAAAAGAAATTGTAGAGATTGTCGAGAAAACTGTGGAGCAAACCTTAACTAAAATGGGACTCAACTCTGAGCAGGTACACGAAGCACAAAAAGATTTCTTGTATCTAAGAGAGCAAAGAGAACTACACGAGAAGATTAGTGTCAGAGTTCGTTTTATAATTATAGGTTTTATTGTAACTGGTGCAATTACACTTTTATTACTGGGGATAAAAGCAGCGTTAGGAATAAAATAATGAATAAAAGAGTGCTAGTAATTAGTGACTTGCACTTTCCTTATCATCACAACGATACGTTTCCTTTTCTTATTAAGTTAAAGAAAGTGTATCAGCCCGACACCATCGTAATGATTGGTGACGAAATGGATTGGCATAGTATAAATGTCTCCCATGTGATAAATCCCGACTTACCAAGTCCCGCTGACGAATTACTGGGAGGTAGGTCACTGTGCAAACAACTAGAAAAAATATTTCCTAAGATGGTTCTCTTAGAATCTAATCATGGTTCTATGGTATTGCGTAGAGCAATGGCAAAGGGAATGTCTAAGTTTTTCTTAAAAGACTATAACGAAATACTAGAAGTTGGTAAAGGTTGGGAATGGAAAGAAAAGCACGTCATAAAAACAGATAAGAATACTATACTTTTCGCACATCAATTCTGTAAAGATATTGGAAAAGCTGTGAGAGAAACCAGTATGTGTTGTGTGCAGGGGCACTTTCACTGCTCTAGTGAGGTCAAGTTCATAGCCACGGATTACTCATTAAACTGGGGAATGTCTGTTGGTTGTTTAGTGGACAAAAAATCTTTAGCTATGGCGTATATGAAGGTAAATCTGTCAAAACCCATACTTTCTTGTGGCGTTATTACAGATGGGGTACCTTACATAGTACCAATGGTCTTGAATAAGAGCGGAAGTTGGGATAAAAATATATATATATGAGGATATCCTACCAAAATGGCTCATTGTATTTGAGCTTGACAGACGATGAGGTGGACAGAATATATGAGAAAAAACATAGTTCAGTTCATATTGACATAAGCAATTTAAAAGTTTTACATGAGGATGTGTCTAATGCAGTTTTACAATACTGGAAAGATAAAGGTATAGATGATAAACAGCAAGAGACAAACAATAGACTTAGATGAGTCATTTGACAGTTTAGTAAAGCATCTTAATAAGATGTCAGAGCTAAAAGCAAATGCCAAACTAGGAAAAGTCCGAGTGAAAAAAACAGGAGGTAAAAATGCAAATAGCAATACTAGGAAAAATCCAAGATAAATGGAATACATTAAATTGGAAAGGTAAGATATTTGTGGCTGCGGTTATATTAGCTGTTGGCTACGGTGTCGTAAAAGGAATATTCTAATGTTTAATCTACTAGTCGGACCCCTCACGTCAATTATAGGCGATACGGTTAAAGGTTTTGTCGAGACAAAGAAAGCAAAATCTGAATTAAAACTCACTGAGATTAAAGCACAGAAGAGTTTAAAAGAACAACAAATCGCAGGTAAAGTGGCGTGGGAGGCTTCGGCTGTAGACCAAATGAAAGGGAGCTGGAAAGACGAATTTGTTTTACTAGCCCTGATGGTTCCAGCAATTTGTAGCTTCCTGCCTTTCATGCAGCCACACATAGCTCGTGGGTTTCAAATTTTGGAAACTCTTCCTGAATATTACACCCATCTCTTATATTTAGCCTGCTCCGTCAGTCTGGGGGTTAGGGCGGCACCTGGAATTAAAGGAATGATATCTAAAAAGAAATGACTATTTGCATAAAGTGTTCTTGTAATTGTCATTGTGGTATGAGTTGTATTTGGTGCGGTTGTGTGGGATGCACACACGAAGAGGAAAAAAAGTAAATGCCCAAATCTAGAAATTACAAAAGGGAATACGAAACATATCACGCTCAACCAGAGCAAAAGAAGAGGCGTGCTGCCAGAAACAAAGCCAGAAGACAAGCTATTAAAGAAGGCAGAGTTGTAAAAGGCTCTAAGATGGACATACATCACAAGGATAAAAATCCAAAAAACAACGGTAAAAAAAATTTAAAGGTCGTATCAAGGTCTAAAAACAGGAGTAGAAAAATATGACTAAGAAGAAATCTACAGTCAATAAGTCTGGTAACTATACAAAGCCAGAGCTAAGAAAAAGGATATTTAATAGAATTAAAGCTGGTTCTAAAGGTGGGAAACCAGGACAGTGGTCAGCTAGAAAAGCCCAGATGACCGCATTGGCTTATAAAAAAGCTGGTGGTGGTTATAGAAACTAATGCCTAAAACAAAAAGACAAAGGAGTTTAGAGGCTTGGGGAAAACAAAAATGGAGAACAAAGTCTGGTAAGAAATCCTCTAAGACAGGGGAGAGATACCTGCCGACAGCCGCTATAAAGTCTTTGACTCCTGCAGAGTACGCTAGAACAACAGCTGCAAAGAGAAAAGCAAAGAAAAGCGGTAAACAGTTTAGTAAACAACCAAAGAGTATTGCTAAGAAGACAGCAAAGTATAGGAGAGTTTCATAATGGGATTATATGCAAACATCCATGCAAAAAGAAAGCGTGGAGAAAAAATGAGAAAGAAAGGTGCCAAAGGTGCACCAACTGCAGCACAATTTAAGAGAGCTAAGAAGACTGCTAGAAAAAAATCGTGAAGAAGATACACAAAAATCCTAAGGGTGGGCTAACTGCTAAAGGCAGAGCACACTTTAAGAGAACCGAAGGTCTTAATTTGAAGGCACCAGTTAAATCGGGAGATAATCCGAGAAGAGCTAGCTTTCTCCAGAGGATGGGGAACAACAAAGGACCAGAGTACAAAGATGGGAAACCAACAAGACTTTTACTAAGTTTAAGAGCGTGGGGAGCAAGCTCGAAATCTGATGCCAAGCGTAAGGGCAAAGCCATATCTGAAAGAAATAAAAATAAAAAAAGTAAAAAGTGAAAAGCATAACTGAAGATATATTATCTTGGTCCAAAGACTTTGTGGAACTGCCCAACAAACATTTAGGAAATTTACCCACCTGTCCCTATGCTAAAACAGCTAGATTAAAAGGACAAATAAGAATTGTAGAAGAGCCAAAAGGTGAAGACTTTTTAATAACTATTGTTAAAGAGTGTGAGCAAATTAAAAATATAGATAAAAAGATAACCATCGTTGGCTGTGGTGACTTGTCTATATCAGCAGACGAATTAGTGGACTACATACACGCCTTGAACCATGTGTTCGTACCAAAGGATGTGTACATCATGTGCCATCACCCCGATGATGGAGAAGAAGTAGAGCCAGTAGAATTTCTCGAGGACACAGAGTGGGGTCCAGAGAATGTGTTCATGATGGTTTTAATACAACCTTTCATGGAGTTAGAAGATGCCAGCGAGCATTTAAATAAAACAGGCTTTTATGATAATTGGACACAAGATTATTATGAAGGCACCGTAAAAAAACGGCAATCATACAGGAGACTATATTATGGTAGGAATGAAAAAAAGAGCAAATAAAATGAACGGCATGAAGATGATGCGTGGTGGCGGCATAGCTAAGAAACCTATGGCTTTGAAGCGTGGCGGTGCCGTAAAGAAGAGAGCTAAGAAGAAGAAAAAGTAATAGCTTAAAATTTAAGAGTCTGAAGGCGGCTGCTAGCCGCCTTGACTAAAGCTAAAAAAAGGAAAAAAAAATGAGCAAAAAATATAGTTTAAAGAGCCTCAGTGCAAATGCTAAAAAAGCAAGAGCAACTAAAGCCACAAAAAAATCAAAATCAAATCCATCTTCTAAAGCTGGAATGCAAAAGAAACAAGGTAAGGGTACACCATACAGTACACCAGATTTTGGTGGAAAAAAATCTTCTGGAAGCGGTAGCTCATCTGGCAGTAACAACAAGTCTGGCACATTTAAAGATTTTGAAATACCCGCAGGTAGCACCCCAGCTGGACCTGGTGGGTTTGAAGAGGAAGTAAAACAAGCACAAAACACGAATGACTTAATTAATACAGTAAGAAAATTCGATGAACTAAAAAAAGCTAAAGACATATTTAAAAATACTGACAAAATGTTTGAGCAAATCAGTGCTAACCAAAACTTAACTCAGTTTCAAAAAAACAATATTCGAGCACAGATACAATATGTAAGAGAAAATCACGGCAGACTAGGGTATTCATTAAATGAATTAATGGGTGCTGTCGGAACCAATGCTTTTAATCAGATAGTAAAAAGAACACCTCTTGACAAGTCTACTGCTGACTCACTTGATAAAACAGATAAAGCCCAAGGTGTATTCGATAAGTACGGCAGAGATGCTGTAATAGGACCAGACGGTGTGGTTAGAGCTATTAGTCCTACAACTATGCAGGCTTTAGGCGATGCTAGTAGATTGGTTGGAGGTCTTTTTGGTCTTGGACCAGCCTCACAATTTTTAACTGGCGGTAAAGGATTTGATATAAAACCTCCACAATACGGATTTGGAGATGTACCAACTGGAGGCAGTGCTTACTTAGCTGGAACGCAGTACGCAAATCCAATTAACCTAGCTAACTTTGATATGACAAAACCAGGGATGGGTATTTATCAAACACCATCTAGCCCAGGTGCCGCTAAGGCATTACAATTTGCACCACAGAGAGATGCAAGAAGTAGCAGAACGCCAGAGACAACAACAGATGAGGGAGGCGGTAGTGGTGGCGGAGGCGGAACTACTACAGCATCAACATTTGCATATCAACCCTACGCATTACCTGTCTCTTACAATTACACGGGTGGTCCAGAGCTAAGGTATTTAGGTGGTGGCTACACACAAGATGGTAAACCAGTGGGTCCATTCTATGCAGCTGAAGGCGGCATAGCCAACTTTAAAGATTATGGTTATTAGTAGAAGTCAAATGAAATTTCAAGTGTCTAAACCCCCCTTGAAAAAGAAAAAGAAAAAGAAAAAGAAAAAAAAATGAAATGGTTCCTCCTAGCTTCGATGTGTTTACCTAGTGTTGGTGAAAATTTGTGCGTGAGAATGCACAGTGATGTCTCCTATAATACTATAGAAGAATGCACCTTAGATAGAAATCAATATTTTGGAAACCTTGTTAACCTAGCCAATGAATATGGAGGCACTTTTAAAATGATTTGTGTAGACAGTTTTTCTATACAGGAATTTGTGAGCAAATAATGAAATTAGTAAAAGTAATATGGTGGGACACAAACGAGACATCAGATAGTGGATGGTGCTCTAAGGAAGAAGCCGAAGAGGCTAGACCCTGCAGAGTAGCAAGTTTTGGAGTAGTAGTAAAAGAAACAGATGACTTTATTACTATTGCAGCGGATACTGATGCTACTGTTGTAGATGAAAATTACGATGGGACACAAGAAAGTGATGACTTGTTTGGGAGAGTTCAATGCTTCCCCAGAGGTTGCATTGAATCTATAATCCCTTTAAATTAAATCTTATTTAATAATCTAGTCTTAATTTGTGAGTACGCCCACTCCCTATCTCTTGGTTTGTATTCGACTTCAATATATCTGTTGATACCGTTTTCATCAATTGTATTGAAGTGAAACATATTAAGAAAAAAATTGACAGACTTCTTAGTAATTCCAAAAACTTCATTCATGATACCCTCCTTCTACACTTTATTTAATCTAATAGATTAGTTTTACTATTGCTAAAATTGCAAAGCAGGTGTGACACGCCAGTCCCCTCTTATAACTTTAATCATTGTGGAGGATAGGGACTGACGAAAGGAGTCTCAAATGAACTTAGGTCATTTAGACCGTATAAAAACTATACTTGTTTTATAAAAAAAATCAAATTATTCTGTCTTTATCATTGAGAACTTCTTCCCTAAATTTCTCCAACATTTCTTTCTCTTCTGGCGTGGTTATTGACTCCTTTGGTGGGTGAAATAATGCTGGATTTAGTTCGCTTTTATCCCTTAATTCTTTCTCTAATTGCTGGTATTTCTCTAGGTCTTTCCGTTTGTGACCATTGAATAGCTGCTCTTTTATTTTAGCATTTGGTATTAAATCATGAGATTTGTCAGTGAATACTACACAATAAGCAGAAATTTCAGCCCCACTAACGCTAGTCAGCGTCCATCTTTTAAAACTATGGACAGTCTTTTCATAGCCTTTAGACAGATATTCTTCCATCTTTTCCTTACCTAATACTCTTTTCTCTCCATCCTCTAACTCTAAAACCCATACGGGTTGCTCAAACAATCCTGTTTTTGGATTGGTATCCCCATCATTATTTTGATTTATCGATGTTATTTTTTTTGTCATCTTTGTCATTCTCCTGTGTTATTACTTTTACTGCTTCATCAAAACACCTTTTTTCGTAGTCTTTAAAACGCATATTGTTTTCTCTTACTATTTGTCTGTACCTGTCCGCAAGCATTTCCTCAATCATCTTTTTTAGTTTCTGTTCCAAATATCCCTCGCATATATTCTTCAACATCCTCTTTTCTGTATCTAATTCTACCGTTTGGTAATGTAATAAATTTTGGACCTTGTCCTATCTTTCTCCAATACTTTAATGTGTGCTGTGATGTATCAATATATGATGCCAAACTTTTCTCATTTAAGTACCTCGTCTCTGTATTAGCTTCCAATATTTTCTCCTCTCATTAATTCATTTAGTGGAACAAGCACCATCTTAGAGTCATCGTTATCTCCTCCTACGGCTTTCTTGTCTAAATGTTTTCTTGCTATTTTTTTTAATTCTTCTGTAGGCATTAACAGTATGCACTTAATCTCATCTTTGTCTGATAAGATGTGTGCCCACCATTCTGCCTCTGTCACTGCTATACCACTCTTTTTACCTTTGTATTCATATTCGATAGCGATATTACCAGATACCTTCCATACGTCTCTCTCAGTTTTTACTTCTACTTTCTTGTTTCGTAAAATCTCCTCTAGCTTCTTCTCAAACATCTGACCCCACTTGAGGTCAATATCAAATTTGTTTGTCATTTAATCATCATCTCAGTTCTGAGATTTGCCTCCTTAGTTTGTATTAGGTCTAGCCATTTTTTGTAACTGTTATATTTTACTAAAGTTAAATTCTTACCTTTTCTTGCCTCACCAAGTTCTTTTATGTGCTCACCATATTCTTTGGATGCCATAGCCATAGTCTCTGCTGTAGTTTTATTTCTACCTTGCTCTAAAAACTCATTTGTTATCTTAGCTAGTAAAGTTTTCTTGGTGTCTTCTAAAATACCATGAGCGGCATCGGCTTCTGCCCACTCAGTTCCCAACTCCTCTGCCCTTTTCATCATTACGTTAGGGTCGAAACTATTGTAGTTTATGTAATCTTCCATTGTTTCATTATTATCCTTTCGTGTAATCTTTCAGAAATTTCTTTGTTAAATAATTTGTTGGTATCTGCCAGAGTATGACAAGGTCTACAGAGAGGAGCGAGATTGGTTGGCACATCTTTTTTTTTACTGCCTCCCATCCCCCTCCTATCCACATGATGTACGTCTGTGGCTTGTGCTTTATTGCAACCCAAGCAAACAATAAAATCTTGTTCACCTAAGTCCCAAAAATCTAAAAAGACCTTGACGTGCTTCTTCACTAGAACGGTGCATCGCCAGCAGGCTCTGGTATTTCATTCTTATCTTCTTGTGTTAGATGAGTCTGTGGGTCAAAAGTAATTTTCATATACTTACCTTTTTCATTTTCGCCCATCCAGCAGGCTACATCGTATACGCCAGGCTCAAGGTTTTCTTTAACAATTACCTTTGCGTTTTTATAATCGGGATGCTTGTCTTGTGTTTTAAACTTATTAGGATTCAGAAAAAATATCATGAAGTCCTCCTTTCTGTGTTGTGTTTAAATGTTTTTGTTGTGGGCTTTGGTTGACTTGGCTTTTGCATATTTTGCTCATCACCATCTAAATCATCCTTCTCACCCGTGTCTATAAGAAACAAAGCTCTCATAAATTGTTTTAGTGTGTATGCCATAGCTGAACCAAAAGATTGTCCACCCTTTACTTCAACCATCATGGTTCTTGAAGGTCTAAAACCCCAAGTCTCACCATCTTTATGGGATAATATAAATTTGTATTTTATGGTTATAAAAGGTCTTTCACCATATTTTTCTACCTTTACATCATCCTCTTCAGTAATAATTACTAGTCCATGCTTTGCACAAATTGGTCTTACTAATTTTAAAAAACCGTCTATGCTTGCATAAGAATAATTTTGAAAACTATTTTTGTCATCATATTCTAAGGTTTTAATATCGACCATTACATTACTTATTGCAGTCGTTATTGACTTCGGCATTTTTGGAATTGTAAATTCCGTTTGTCTTACATTGACTATATCGTTTAGTTCTAAAATGTTTTCATCAGACATTCCATATTTCCTTTCTTATTTTATAAATCTCTGGTGAGTCCCAATAGAAGTCATCAATGTTTGGATAACATATCTCAGCAACTTCTTTTTTATCGTTGCAGTTATACAATACCATATCCATAACTCTTAAAACTTCTTGACACTCATCAAGATATTTTTGTTTATCTTCTTTTGTTATGCTCCACCAGATACCCTCAGTGGCTTTTATTGAAACCTCTTTAGTTTTTCTATCTGTTTGTTTGTGTGGGACAACATATAATAATTGTGCTTCACAATCTAATGCGTGTGAGTACAAACTAATCTGTCTTGCATGGCTTGAAGATAACTTGTAAGGCTTTCGCTTTGCTGTTTTTAAATCAACAATAACTTTTCGCCCATCTTTTCCCATCATAACAAAGTCTGTAAATCCTCTGTAGTTATACTCATCTAGCTTGCCCTTTATCTCTTCTTGAAAAGATACAACCTCACCAAAGTTTTCTTGAATTTCTTGCACTGCCGCCATAACAATAGATGGAATACACATTCTCTCAAATTCGTAGTCTTTCATGTCTGGTGTGCAGGCTTTATTAAAGTTCTTTATTGCAATTCCTATAGCTTCGTCAGCACCCATCTTGTCTTGCAGAATTAATTTCGCTGCATACTCTGATTGGTTGCCTCTCTCCATAGCACAACTTGTAGGTAAATCTTTGTATCCGTATATCTTTCTCAAGACAAATCTTGGTCTGTAAGATATCCACTCATTAATAGTAGATGGTGAAACAGTGTCGAGACCGAATTTCTCCAGTCCCGACATTGGTCTGTTTGGTCTTTGCACTAGGATGCCTTCCTATCTTTAAACAAGTTTGTGATATTTTTAATTCTAATATCATGCCACTCACCTGCGTAGTAGACAGTCAAGTCAGCTTCCCCAGTCACAAAGTCATAACCACTGCCCTCTATATTAAAATCCTTTTTCTCTAATACTTGAGTCAAAAGATTTCTTATTCCAAGAACGTGGTCGCTTTTGTCATCACGATTACTCATGGTAGTTCCTTTCTACTATAATTAATACCAATTTATCAGTTATAATCAATAAAAAGATGTAATTATAATTTTTTTTTGTAGACGTATGTCTAAAAATTACTAATGTAAACACATGGCTTGCTTCTTTCGTAAAGAACAAATATGGCATTCAAAAATTGATGATATTAAAAGAAAAAAATTACTAAAAGAAAGGAAAAGAGTAGAAAAATACATACTTCACAAGAACTATTTCTCTAACAAAAATTCTGATGACACAAAAACAGAAGAAACTCTTTGATTTTATAAAAAAATACATCTTAAATCATGGCTTATCACCAAGTTATAAGGAAATGCAAGTTCATATGAACCTTTCCATAAACAGTAAATCCATTATCCATAATTATTTAGTGCAATTAGAAAAATTAAATGTTATTTCTAGAATACCTGCTAAGTGGAGAGGAGTAAGATTAGTTGACTGAGGATAAGAAAATGATTTTTGTCAAATGGTTTCCAGATGACATTTTAAATGGTTGCTCTCTTTTAACATGGCAATCAGAACTAGTTTACTACAGATTAATTAACTACATTTACACATCAGACAACAATTTGTTTGACGATGATGTCACTTGGCAAGTTCTCACATCAAAATTTAATGGCAATGCATCAGCAATCAAAGATGAACTTGTTAAAAAGAAAAAGATTTATATAGAAGATGGTAAAATTAAAAATAAAGGTTGTGATAAGTGGTTGCTAGAAGCAAAAACAAACTTTGAAATAAATTCAGAGAGAGGTAAAAGAGGTGCTGAGGCAAGATGGAATAAAAAGAATGATGCTCCAAGCAATGCTCAAGCAATAGCAACTATAAACCATAAACCATTATCTATAAACTATAATAAAAGTATATACTCCCCCAACTTTAATAAATTTTGGGATGCTCTAGTAAATAAACTCAGTAAAGGAGATGGAGCAAAACATTTTAATAGGCTAGAACAAGATTGGCAAAACCAACCAGATAAACTCGCTCAACTTTATAATAGCTATTACAGTGCAGTAGATGACAAGAAGTTTGCAAAGCAACCTGCGTACTGGTTGTCTGCTAGAAAATTTGAAGATGAAAAGTTTGAATCAAAACCTTTAACAATAAAAGATGAAGTACAATCTAAGGCACAGATGTATATTGATGCCATTCAAAAAAACAAAGTCACAAAGTTTACAAAAGTATGGGCTAAAAAAAATAAAGGCGTTTTAGATAATGCCTTGCAGTATGGATTTATTAACAAGGATGACTACAACCTTTTGATGCATGATTAAAAAAGGTAGAGGCAGACCCAGACAGTATCCTATCGTGCTTGATAAAGGCACACCCGAACAACAATTAAAAAGATTATCTCTAGTCGATGGTGGCAACCCCAACATGAGTACAATACCACTCGATATACTTTTAGAGAGGCAGATGATACACGAAGACCACCACAGGGCAGGCATGACTTGGTGGACAACTTTCATGAGAATTTATGGGAAGGTTTACCCAGAGTCAAACACAGGTAAATTAATGACACCCATTAGAGGTAGGGGATTAATAAATCATGTAGGAAAGAAGAGTGTAGATACTTGGAATTTATACAAGGACATAAACAATCACCTTAAAGAAAATTTATCTGTCAAATGTACGACTTGCATTAGAGACATCGTACTGTTTCAATGGCATCCGCCCTACTTATTACACAATGAGATACTAACACAAGACGATAGCCACAAGAAGATGGTTAGGCTAGGTCTTGAGAGACTGTCCGACTTCTTTAATACTAAAAAGAAAAAAAAGTAATTGAATTGCATTTCAATCTTAATTGCTCTGACCACTCATCTTGGTTTAGAAAATAATTACAACAGCATACACCCACACATCCGCTGTACTTTTCCTAATTTGGTTTATGGTGCATACTACAACAGCGAATACAATCTGAGTTTCTATGTAGGTCAGACAATAAATATAAAATCTATTGATGTAGACTACGGATTAGTGAGTGGATATTCGGGACAGGATGTAGTCCCTATGATTAGATTTAAAAAAGATAATATTTTTATTGCACCATCTTACGAAGTGACAGGCAACTATGGAATAGTAATTGGATATGAATTTAAATTAAGGTAGGTAGCCCGAAGGCTACCAGTCGTCAAAGACAATTATTAGCATAATTTGTCCTCCCTTGTTGAAACGTGGTAGAACCTATAGCACTCGAGGGATTAATCCACACCCTCAACATTCGAGACACAGATAGATTTTATCCAATACCCTACTCGAACCACCATCTAAGACCTCAGACATTTGCCCATACTCCTTAGACTCGTGTACCTTTTGCCTCTGTTAAAAACAATGTTCAGTCAGAGTGCCTCAAAGCGACTTGCAATCCACTTTGTTTAGGTTCTACCATATTTCTATGGTACATAAACTATATCGTCAGAAGTTCAAAAAATTCAAATAAATAATTCATTTTTTTTTTGCCTTCATAGTGTTTATTGTTAGTTTTCTTTTTTTTTCAACTACTTTATGTATCAGTCCTATTATTTTTTTTTCAACAAACTTTCCTATAAAGTTCTATATTTAATTCCCACACTAATTAGTACAATGATACTAATGCACTAATCAGTGCAGGATTTTCGTACAATTAAATGTTGTAAATAGGCAAGGATGACTTGCCTATTGGTGCTTTCTCTTATTGTTTCTTTTCTTTTTAGCCCTTCTCATCTTAGCAACAGACTTAATCGTCCTACCATTTTTTTTATTTTTTGCTCTCTTAAATGACTTGGGCTTCCCTACATCATGACCTAAATTACCCATCTTTAAATCCATCGATGCATTCGTAAGTGCGACTTGTTTCTTTCTCCCACTCCCAATTTTCTTTTTTAAAGTTAACCTCTGCTAAATCTACTACCTTGTCAAATTCAGCATCTTTAGGTACTTCTAGTTTTCTGTGGTAAAAGACCTCTTGTTTTACTGTGACGTGCCAAATGTTTGTTTTTTTAGACATTATTTACTCCTTAATTAATAGTATGTTTGATTGGTAGTTCGTAAAATCTGCTTTCATCAAAATCTTGAAACATGACAGACTTCTTGTATGACATAGGTAAGACTATACTTTGGTTTTTTTCTGCTACTTCCCTACACCATTTAGCAAACGATATCTGATGCAACTCAACTAAGTTAAAGTGAAACATAGTCTGCACTGCGTCTACTAAATCGTCATTGTCTTTTGGTTTCTGTGTCCCCTTCCAAAAACTAATCGCTTTGTTTATTGACATCTTCTACCTCCCTGTAGTGTGTTTTCCATTTCTGCATTATTTGTTCGTCTGTTGAGTCATCTATATAATAAACAAAACCATTGATGGTAATGTATACACAGTCCTCAGTCTTTACTTCTATCTGCATCTTTTACCTCCTCAAAATCATGGTCAAAGGCAACATCAATTGTTGCAGTCTCTTCATTTAATTGCACAATGTTATGAAATTCTATAAAGGGACATTTACTCATGTAATCTATAATTAATTGTTTTTTTTCTTTAATTGTTTTCATCTTTAACCTCCTCTACTTTAGTCCAATGATTTTTAATATTGCTTCGTATGTCTGGAGTGGGAGTCATGTTGTATGGGTTCCAGATACAATTCATCGCTTGTTGCTTGTCATCTGCCTCTACTAGCCACTCCTCTTGACATACATATTCTTTTATTACCCTAAACTTAGTCATTTTCATCCGTGACCAGAGACTGTATACTCATTGTCTTCTTCTTAATTAGTATTAACTCGTCTATGATGTTTGACAGTCTAGTGTAAGTGCCAATGAGATTTTCTACAATCTTGTTGACATCGTCTTTGCTGTTAGTGTGAAAATGTGGATGATGTGCCATCCACTCGTGTGCGAGAATATCTGACAAATACTTTTCTGTATCCTTCATGACATCTCTTGCTTCTCTCAGTCTATCAATCATTATTTACTCCTT
>UEXM01000788.1_pt1 | contig 31132 bp, 40 predicted proteins | sample 1796661 | NCBI WGS metagenome assembly UEXM01 (sample SAMEA4772469, study PRJEB27181) | metagenome
TTTGATAAAGTGTACGTTGAGACACAGAGATTTTTAAACACTCCACCTAAGAACAGAAAAGCTCTAGCGTGGATCCAGAAACAAAAAGAGCAGAACGATGGACAACGATCAGCCCAACAACCAACAACAAATCAAGAACCTGATGGAGGAACTACAGCACCTAACTGAGGACTTTACACAGGCAGCAAAACCGGGTAGCAGACCAGGAAGTTTAAAACGTAAAGCAGCAATGTATTTAGGCAAAGGCGCAGGAGAAAAACTAAGCAAGACAGACTTGAAAAGACTTCGTGCTAAGGCTAATAAAATGAAAAAGAGCAGTAAAAAAGCAGAACGTGACAGAGGCATACAACTAGCAAGGCAAGTAAGTTTTGCATTTAACATGCGAGATTAATATGTGGATAAAAGTAAAAATAAAATCTGACAAAGATAATACACCTTACAGAGTGTTTATTAACGATGAACTAATTACCGAGCGTTTTTACACTGCTCCTAAAAATTGGGATACTAACGAGCGTATTAGCTATACTTGTAATACACTAGCCCTAGAAATAGCAGACGCCGCACATTATACCGCAGAAATTACAAATGTACCAGGGTATCCTAGTGCAAATACTTGGATAGAAGATGTCCATTGGCAGGAGGAATGTTATGAAAATTAAAGAAATAACAGAATCAGCAAGCGCAACTGCAACAGCAAGTGCTAGTATAACAACTGTGGCAAACCCAGTGCAAGCAAATCAAAAAATTAAAAAGGATAAAAATGGCTTGCCAGTAGCACCACAAGCCAAAAATCCAGACGGCACTGCAAAGAATGCACTAGATGTAAAGTCTAACATTATGGGCACACCATTAGTCAAACGATAAATATATCTATAACATACAGGAACAAAATTATGCGCGATATTATTACAAAACTTGAAGAACTAAATGTTGAAAACCCACAGTTAAATGAAGGTTTAGCTGACATGGCTCATGAGGCTGAAAAAGATCATGAAGTACAGATGGCACGTTCAGATTGCTACAAAAGTGCAAAATATGCAGTATCAATTCACAAGATGCTTAAAGACGTAAGCGAAATGGAAGGCATTGATGGCTGGGTTGCAAGTAAACTTACTAAAGCCGCTGATTATTTGGGAAGTGTAAAACACTACATGGAAGGTCAAGCAATGCAAGATGTAGAACTAGCAGTTGTTCCTGTTGCTGGTGATATGACAGACGCTATGACACTGCCACAAGAAAGTGTTGAGGTTGCAGAAGGTCGTTTAGGCTTTAAAGACATTGCAAAGTTTGGTAGTGAAATGGCAAGTAGAATTGACCAAGAAGCAAGACGTAGAGGCAGTGCTGACATGGAGCCAGGCGATGCTGATGAACTACGTTATAGAATTGCTAAAGAAATGGGATTAGTTGAATCAAAAATCGGTGAAGAAGTTACTGAAGGTCGCATGAGCATGAGACAACTTGCCAGCATGGACAAAGATGCTGCTCGCAAAATTGAAGCAATGGTTGGCGATGAAAGTAAGTATGCTGACATGGGCGACTACCAAGAAGCATTGTATAACGCTGCAAGGAAACTGGGCTTGGTTAGCGAAAATATTGAAGAAGCAGTGATCTCAGAAGATCGTGAAGTAATGGTTAAAGCAACAAACATTGAATATGATGGACCAGCACTTGATAAACTTCCAACAGATGTAAATGTAAAAGTAATGGTTAATCCTGGCGACGGCGAAGATGAAATTTTTGATATGGTTGCTGACGAACTAGAAGATCGCTATGGTGTTAAAGTAAGTGGTTTTGATATGGCAATGATGGAGCAAGATGCAATTGAAGAAGAAGATATAATTGGCGATATTATTGCAAGTCTAAGCAAGACCAAAGAAAGAATGCCAATGCCTAAAAGTAAACCTAAAATGAGTGCTGTTACAAAACAAAAAGCAATGAATAAGATGGCACTTCCTAAATCAAAGCCTGATATGAGTATGGGACAGGATAAAACAACAGGTGATCCAGGTGGTATCCTAAGACAAAGTAAATTCAGTGAATGGAGCAAAAAATAATGTCTGACTTTTTTAAACTAGTACAGAAACTAAACGACATCGAAGAGAACAAAGAAACTTCAGTTGTTACAGAAAGTGCTCCAAGTACAAAGCCAGTAGAGGTTGCTGAAACAGCAAGCCTACTTAACAAGTTCAATGTTATTAGTGCAGAAAATCCTTACACACCAGTTGTAGCAGAAGCACAAGAGGAGGAAGTTGAAGAAACAATGCAGGATCGTTTTGCTAAGTTTATGAAAGCAGAACGCAGTGCAGGTGTTGAAGTTGATGAAATGAAGTCAATGATTGACGAAGGTACAGCAGAATATGAGTATGCTGACCGTGCATTTAGTAAAATGGCTGAAACTATTAACATGTTAGAAAAAATGGTGCGTGAAGGCGGAATGCTTGAAACTAAAATTGCACAAGCAGGCGGCGATGTTGCTGCACTAGCAGACATGCGCGAAGCACTTAGTAGTGCATATGAAGCAAGTGAAACTGCACATTACGATGCACTAGGCAGTGCAACGCACGCCGGTGCGGCAAAGGAAGGCTAATGCGGTTCCGTCAGTTTTCAGAAGGTGCAATGGAAGATACAATTCGTATCATTGAAAAGACGTTCAGCCCTGAGCGCAAAGCAGTTAGTGACAACATACTAGAATTAGTTAGAGCGGTGCAGATGGGCAAAGGCGATAAGATGGAACTTGCTCGTGCTATTACAGAACTTACTAAAAGTGAACTAGAAGTAAAGCGCAGTGATCCAGATTTAAAAGTAAGCACTACACAAAATATTGGTATGCTTAAACGTGCAATGGACACAGTAACAGGCATGAGTGAAGGCATTACTGAAGAAGAACTTGAAGAATACAAAAGTATTGCAAGTCTGCGCAACAGGTCAAGTTTGGATGCAATGGCTAGACTGCAGGACAGAAATAAACCAAAAGAACCTAAAGTAATTGAAATTCCAAAGGGCACACAACTTGACTTGTTTAAAAAAGCCAGTGAAGACATTGAAGAAGGAGCTAGTGAAATAGATCCTAAAAAAATGCAAGCATACATGGACTTTAAGAAAGAAAAAGACATAGATGGTAGTAGTGTGCGCATGGCTGTGGATAATCCAGATCATGCCGAAACAAAACGCATGATGACAAATGATGACTTTGCTAAAGCAGTAGATATGTACAAGAGTGCATTAAAAGAAAGTGTTGAAGAATCACTTACAGAAGAACAGTTTGATGAAAAAGCAGGTGAAAAAGATGCTTGTTATCGTAAAGTAAAATCACGTTATAAAGTATGGCCCAGTGCATATGCTAGTGGCGCATTAACAAAATGTCGTAAAGTTGGTGCAGCCAACTGGGGCAACAGTAAGAAGAAATAATGCGTATAGTTGAACTACATGAGGATTTACGTGACTGGTTCGGCAAAGGCAAAGGCGGCGGTGCAGGCGGCGGTGGCTGGGATGCTTATGATAGTTCAGGTAACCGCATTGGCAAGTGTGGCGATACAAAAGGTAAAGCAAAACCTAAATGTTTGAGTAAGAGTGCTGCAGCAAAACTGCGCAACGCAGACAAGAATAAAGATGGCAAGAAGGACGGCAAGGCAGGTATTGCTCGTGCAGTAAAGCGCAAGAGAGCAAAAGACCCTAATAAGAATCGTAGAGGCAAAGCAAAGAACGTGAAGAACTAATGAGAGCAAATGATTTTTTAACAGAACGTGAAATGAACACAACTAATAAACAAGGTGTTCAAACTACTGTAAACAAAGCAGCAAACAGAGTTACTACTCGTGATGCTGGTGGCACAGTTGTAAAAGATCGCACTGGCAATATGCGCAGTATTAGTACTCCTAAGATTGGTGGTTTCCAAGCAAAGCAAACATTTAGACCAGATGCTACTCCAGGTTATCAGCAAGCAACTTATACCCAAGGTCCTACAAAAGTTGACATAAAAGGTAGTCCAGAGACTGGCTTTACAAAATCTGCTAAATTTAGTGCAGGCGGTATGGATGTTAAGCAAACACAGCGTTACAGTGGTCAAAAGCAAACTGATGCAAGTTTAAAAATGGGCAAAGGCACAACATTTAAAGCAACACTCACACAAAGTCAGTTTGAGGATATAAACGAAGCGTTTGAACAAGCCATCTTTGAAGATGAAGTAACACTTGAAGATACTCAGGACTTCCATGAGGAGTTTGGGTATCTCGGATATAGCATAGATGAAAATGACTTATTTGAAGCAGAGTACCAAGGACGTAAAGTTAAACTAAACAAGCCAATGCGTGGTGATGTAAAAAAGTTTAAGGTATACGTTAAGAATAAAAAAGGCAACGTAATCAAAGTTAACTTTGGACATGGCGGCACTAGTGCTAAACGTAAGACCATGAGAATCCGTAAGTCTAATCCTAAAGCTCGTAAGAGTTTCCGCGCAAGACACAACTGCGATAATCCAGGACCTAAGACAAAAGCACGTTATTGGTCATGTCGCAAGTGGTAATATTCCAAAATATTACTTGACACTTCTCCCACATACATATATAATAAAGCATAATCAACAAGGAGTATTCACATGAGTGATAAAGTCTTTTCGAGTGAAGAAAAAGCAAAACTAACACAACTAGTTAATGAAGGTCTAACTGTAATGCAGGAAGTTGATGATCTAAATGAAGGTCTCAATGATACAATTAAAGCAATTGCAGAAGAAATGCAGATCAAACCCACAGTGTTAAAGAAAGCAGTGCGTACAGCATACAAAGCAGACTTTGACAAACACAGCGATGAATACAGCGAGCTAGAGAACATTCTTGCTACTGTAGGCAAAATCTAGGTGCAAAATATAAAGCAGTTTTGGATTAATAGTTACAAACTAAGTCCATTTGCATTCTACTGTGAAATGATTGAAGCAGTGTTTCTCATAAGTGCAAGTGCTATACTTAGTATTACTATTCTTGATCCAGATGGTTGGCATTTTGTTCCGTTGTATCTTATAGGTAGCATGTTAGGTATTATTAGTGCTATAATAAGACAAGCAGCATTTGTCATTGTACTATGTAGTTGGTTTACAGCAATGAACTTGTATGCACTTGTACAACTGATAGGTGCCCTTTAATGAGTTATGTAGACGCATATTTTGATAGAGAACGTGATCGTATTCATGTGGTGGAACGTGTAAATGGCAAGCGAGAGTACCGCGAGTATCCTGCCAACTATGTGTTTTATTATGATGATCCACGTGGCAAATACAAAACTATCTATGACAAACCTGTAAGTAAGTTTTCGACACGCAATCGCAAAGAGTTCCAGCGCGAACTTAAGATACAAGGCGGCAAAGGCGTATGGGAAAGCGATATAAATCCTGTGTTCCGTTGTTTAGAAGACAACTATCTAAACGCTGATGCACCTAAACTACAAACTGCTTTTTTCGATATTGAGGTAGACTTCCACAAAGAAAAAGGCTATAGTAGTCCTGAGGATCCGTTCAATCCTATAACAGCAATTAGTGTATACTTGGATTGGACAGATCAACTTGTAACACTGGCTATTCCGCCAGGTGGCATGACCATGGAAACTGCTACTGATCTATGCAAACGTTTTGATAACACATACTTGTTTACAAGTGAAGCAGAGATGCTTGAAGTATTTTTAGACTTGCTAGAAGATGCAGACATTGTAAGTGGTTGGAACAGTGAGGGATATGATATACCTTACACAATCAATCGTATTACTCGTGTGCTTAGTAAAGATGATAACCGCAAATGGTGTTTGTTCGGTCAACAACCTCGCAAGCGTACATTTGAACGCTTTGGTAAAGAAAGTCAAACGTTCGATCTAGTAGGGCGTGTACACTTAGATTACATGCAACTGTATCGCAAATACACATATGAAGAACGTCACAGTTATACACTAGACAGCATCGGCGAGTATGAACTTGATGAACGCAAGGTTGCATATGAAGGAACACTAGATCAGTTATACAATCAAGACTTTGAAAAGTTTATTGATTATAACAGACAAGATACTGTACTGCTAAACAAACTAGATAAGAAACTACGCTTTATTGACCTTAGTAATGTGTTAGCACATGAAAATACTGTGCTACTAATGACAACAATGGGTGCTGTTGCTGTTACAGAACAAGCAATTATCAATGACGCACATGCTCGTGGCATGGTTGTGCCTAATCGTAAAAACAGAGATGGCGAAAGCACTACAGCGGCTGGTGCATATGTTGCATATCCTAAGAAAGGATTGCATGATTGGATTGGTGCTATTGACATCAATAGTTTGTATCCAAGTGTAATTCGCGCACTTAACATGGGTCCAGAAACTGTAGTAGGACAACTGCGTCAAACAATGACCGAACATGCAGTACGCACAAAGATGTCAGATAAAAAGTCGTTTGCGGATGCATGGGAAGGCGAGTTTGGTAGTAAAGAGTATCAAGCAGTTATGAACATGGAGCGTGGGACTGAGATTACCATTGATTGGGAGAACGGTGACGAGGATACTCTTAGTGCATATGATGTATGGCGTCTTATGTTTGACAGTAATCAACCTTGGACGCTAAGTGCTAACGGAACTATCTTTACATATGAACGCAAGGGTATTATTCCTGCGTTGCTTGAACGTTGGTACAGTGAACGTAAAGACATGCAAAAACAATTAAAGCGAGCAAAGGATGAAGAAGGTGATGTTGAATATTGGGATAAGCGACAGTTGGTTAAGAAGATCAATCTCAACAGTTTATATGGTGCTATTCTTAATCCAGGGTGTCGTTTTTTTGACCATCGCATCGGGCAATCAACAACTCTTACTGGACGGTGCATCAGCAAGCGAATGGCTGAAACTGTTAACGGATTACTTACAGGAAAAGAAGATCATGTAGGCGATGCTATTGTATATGGTGATACAGATAGTGTGTACTTTAGTGCATGGCCCATGATGAAAGAAGAAGTAGAAGCAGGTCGGCAAGAGTGGACAAAAGAGATTGTAACGCAACTCTATGATGGTATTGCAGATCAAGTCAATGAGGAGTTTCCTGTGTTTATGGAACGTGCTTTTCATTGTCCGCGTGAGAATGGTGAGATCATCCGAGGCGGCAGAGAGATTGTTGCAACTAAAGGTTTATACATTACTAAGAAACGTTATGCGGCACTTATCTATGACTTGGAAGGTTTCCGGCTGGATACAGATGGTAAGCCAGGAAAAGTAAAAGCAATGGGCTTAGATCTCAAGCGTAGTGACACGCCAAAGGTTATGCAGGACTTTATGAGCGAACTACTACTAGATGTACTAACTGGTAGCCAGCGTGAAGAGATTATTGAAAAGATCAAAGAGTTTAAGATCAACTTTCACGAGCGTCCAGGCTGGGAAAAAGGCACACCTAAGCGTGTTAACAACTTGACCAAGTACAGTGCAGAAGAAAAGCGACTAGGTAAAGCAAACATGCCAGGACACGTTAGGGCGGCAATGAACTGGAATAACATGCGTAAGATGAATGGCGACAAGTACAGTGCAGAGATTATGGATGGTGCTAAAACTATTGTATGCAAACTTAAAAGCAACCCTCTAGGATGGACTAGCATTGGATATCCAACTGATGAAACACAATTGCCACAGTGGTTCAAGGAACTGCCGTTTGATGACAGTTTGATGGAAGCAACTATTGTAGATCAAAAAATTGATAACTTGCTCAGTGTTCTTAAGTGGGATCTTAAAGGTGCAACACAAACCGCTAACACATTTGATGATTTATTCTCCTTTGAGTAATATGCGCATATAAATACAGTTGGAGAACGTCGATGAAACTTGTAGATAAAATGATATTGCTTACTCGTATGATAAAAGATAGCAACCAATACGAGTTGGATGTTGTAGGCGATATTCAGAAACAGCATAGTTTCCACGATGATCAAAAAAAGTATGTAAAAGATAAAAGTCTCTACGAGCAAAGCCAATCTATCCTCGAAGAGATGGAGCAACTTCATTACAAATACAATGAAGTTAATAAAAAAATAAAAGATAGAATATCAAATCTTTTAAGAACAGAAGAAGTTAATATATTACGCAGAGACTACGACACATTTGCACATACAGAACCAGACCTCGAGTTGATAGAAGAACGTGCAGAAAGTATAGACCAAGAACTTGCAAAGCAGTTTAGTATAGAGATTGGATACTTTAGCGACTGGCGTTGGGCTGGCATAGAACTTAATCCAAGTAACGGAAAACTAACAAATGCTATGCTTGCATGTGATCCGTTGTATGTGCATAGAGGAAATGTTGTTGACGTAGACAAAGTCAAAGACAAATTCAACAGTTTTTTTGCAGAAAAACGTTTGATGTTTTGTGATACACTTAACCATTTGCCAGAAAATCAACTAGCACTGGCAGTAAGCATTAACAGTTACGAATTTTGGCCCTTGGATCCTATTAAACAAGAAATGCAAAAGGTGTTTAACATCTTGGCTCCCGGAGGACATTACATTTTTACTTACAACGATTGCGAACAAATGCCACAGTTAGATTTTTGCACAAACAATTACCGTGCATACAATACCAAAACACTAATGACTAACATGTCATACGGGCTAGGCTTTGATATTGTAAAAGAAGGAACCCATAGAGAATCGCACAGTTGGATGGTTGTAAAAAAGCCCGGCAAACTTACTAGTCAAAAACTTACTGCCCCACTAGTTACAATTAACGATCCACCTAAATCAATATAATTTTATTGACATTACCCTCAAATCTAAATATAATACTACTATTATAAACATAAGGAAACTTCGATGAAAGATTATCTACTCGACATCGTCAAGCACACACATTCGCTTGGCTTTATTAGTCTTGTTAAAGTAACAGGCACAGACAAAACCACAACATTTGAAGGACTTGCAGAAGACCGTAGTGTTATTCTACAAGCCACAACTAAGACACCAGTAGCAGACTTTATGGGAACATTTGGTATGCCTAACTTGGACAAACTAGGTGTTATCCTGCGTATTCCAGAGTATGCAGAGAACGCAAACATCAGTATTAACAAGCAAGATCGCAATGGCGATAGTGTACCAGTTGGTATTGCATTTGAAAATGCAGGCGGCGACTTTAAGAATGACTATCGCTTTATGGCAAGTGAGATCATTAACGAAAAACTAAAAACAGTTAAGATGCGTGAAGTTAATTGGGGCATTCAGTTCCAACCTACAGTAGCAAGCATCCAGCGTTTTAAGTTTATGATTAGTGCTAACAGTGAAGAGACTACATTCATTGCTAAGACAGAAGATGGAAACCTTAAGTTTTACTTTGGTGACCATAGCACACATGCTGGTAACTTTGTATTCCAACATGACGTTGCAGGTGAGGCGACACGCGGATGGGCATGGCCCGTTGAGCAAGTAAGTAAGATCCTAAGTCTTGGCGGTGACACAACATTCAAGTTTAGCGACGATGGCGTTGCAGAGATTGTTGTTGACAGCGGACTAGCAGAGTATCGTTACTTACTACCAGCACAAAGCAAGTAATGGCAGACTTCTTTCGTCCTCGTTCTTATGCTATGAAAGTTGATCCTGCGCTGAAATATGCGTGGATCAACATTCCTAAAAACGGAAGTAGTTTCATACAAAAAGTACTAGACGACAATACTTGGAATGATGTACCTGATGACTTAATTAACAGCATTGCAGAATCATCTAGCATAAAGAAACTTGTAGTGTTACGCGATCCTGTAGAACGCTGGATCAGTGGATTTGCACAGTGTATGAGTGATAGGCACATTAACATATTGGATTTGCTAGGCGATCCTAGATTTGTAAACACTATTATATTAAATCCAGTATATGATGATCATACAGAATATCAGCATAGATTTATAGGCAACGCACAAAACTTAGAATATATCTATATGCAAAAAAGTAGACCTAACGAGCTTTATAGATTACTTGCTGCGTGGATTAGAAAAACTGGCGGCGTTGCTGATTTTGATAACTGGAGAGATTTAGTAAACCCTGCAAGCAACAACGCAAATAAACTTGCAATCAACAATAAACTTAGTGTACAATTTAACAAAGATAGTGCTTTAAAAGATTTACACAAAACTGATTATGAACTGTTTGAAAAATATGAACGATTTACCAACTAATCTAACTGAACTGCAAAATGACTATGCAGTATTCTTGCCAGCACTTAGTACATTCTATGCACTTTTTGTAGGCAGGCAGCGCAGAGGATTGCTACCTCTTGATGAGAATCTCAAGGGTAGTGGTGTTCCGTATATTCCACATGATAGAATTCCAACACATTTACCTCATGGTGTTGAAAGCATGAACTGGCTTGATCCCAAAGGATTGTGGCAGTACAAGTGGAGTTTGCACAGTGCTGGACACGCTAGTTTGGATCTTACCAAAGACCTTTACAGAGAAGGCATGTTCCGTGATCGCAACAGAGAGTCGAGTTGGCTACTAGGCGATAGTGGCGGCTTTCAGATTGGTAAAGGTAAATGGGAAGGCGACTGGCGTGCAAAAAGTGGCTGTGAAAAAGCACAAAAAAAGCGTGACGGCGTGTTACGTTGGATGGACAAGTTCATGGACTACGGAATGATCTTAGATATCCCAGCATGGGTAGATCGTAGTCCAGAAGGCAGTGCGGCAAGTAAAATCAGTTCATACCAAGAAGCAGTTGACGGTACACGCTATAACAACGAATACTTTATGAAACACAGAGATGGTAGTTGCAAGTTCTTGAATGTGCTACAAGGTGAAAACTTTGCACAAGCAGATGACTGGTATGAGCAAATGAAAGACTTTTGTGATCCAGTTAAGTATCCAGAAACACACTTTAATGGCTGGGCAATGGGTGGACAAAATATGTGTGATATTCACCTTGCACTTAAACGTGTGGTTACATTGATGCGTGACGGCTTACTTGAAAAGGGCAAACATGATATTATGCACTTTTTGGGTACTAGTAAACTAGAATGGGCAATGGTGCTTACTGCTATTCAACGGGGTGTGCGCAAATCACACAACGAAAATTTTACAATTACATTTGACTGTGCTAGTCCTTTCCTTGCAACAAGCAACGGCACACAGTACACAGGTTACAGACTGGAACATGAAGGCAAATGGAGTTACATGATGGAAAGTGCTCCTGATGATAAAGCACTGCACATGGATACTACACCATTCGATCAGTATTGTGCACCACTGTATGATAACTGGATGCCAAGTCCAATGAGTCAAGGACTTAAACTAAATGATGTTACAGTGTATGGTCCTAACGATGTAAATCGCATGGGACAAAGCAATGCTACAAGTTGGGATAGTTTTACCTACGCATTGCTTATGAATCATAATGTGTATACACACTTGCGCAGTGTACAAGAAGCAAATCGTGTGTTTGATGAAGGTAGATATCCTTACATGCTAGTAGAGGATACATTTGACAAAACAGAAGTCAAAGATGTTATTGCTAGAATCTTCGAACTAGACAGTTATGATGCACAGATGAAAATGATCGATGACCATACACGATTGTGGATGAAGGTTGTTGGCACACGCGGGCATGTTGGCAAGAAAACAGTCAACAGTAGCGCACAGTACTTTAATTTGTTTGAGGAAGTATAATGCGAGCTCTTATAGTAGGTATGGGTATAGGCGAACTTTACAAAAGTATCTACGAACGTAAACTCTGGGATGTGACAACAGTAGATCAGCATAAGCCTGCAGACTATTGGGACATTGAAGAAGTTGAGGGCGAGTTTGATGTAGCACACATTTGCACACCAAACTGGACACACGGCACTATTGCGAGAACTATTGCTAATCGTTGCAAGATTGTTTTTGTAGAAAAGCCAGGATTACGCACAGCAGAACATTGGGAAGCACTTGTGCATACATTTCCTAACACACGTTTTTGCATGGTAAAGAACAATCAGTTTAGACACAATGTAGCAGAACTTTATATAACTGCTCGCAAAAGCGATGAGATTGTTTTAAACTGGCACAACTATAACAGAGTGCCTAATCCAGGCAGTTGGTTTACAGATAAAAGTCGTGCATGGGGCGGTGTAAGCAGAGACTTGCTGCCGCATCTACTAAGTTGGGTACAAGTGTTTGACCGAGAATATAGTTCACTAGGACTATACAGTGCTAGTAAACATCAGCATTACACACTGGATACTGTAGGATCAACAGATTACGGCGTAGTAGATCCTGAGGGTGTATATGATGTAGATGACACCGCAGAGCTTTTGTTAAACAACGATTGGCATATGTATACCTGCACCACAAGTTGGAAGAATCCTGTGGGTGATAAGATTAACATTGAGTTTTTCAAACAAGGTGACCTTATTCACACAGAGCCACTTGGACTATGTCCAGAAGATGCATATGAGAAAATGGTTGACACTGCAGTAGATAACTTGTATAATGATAGATACTGGAGCGAGCAATTTGCTCGTGACGTTTGGATTCATAAACAACTAGAGTTGTTCTAATGGTTAAGATATTATACACACTAGGCAATGGTGTGTTTGAAGAAGCAAAATACTCTCCTGGTAAGTTAGATGCACAGGACATTCATGTTCGTGCAGTAATGACAGGAGTATGTCGCAGTGACATCGCAATGATGAACGGTGACTTTGGTCCACTACCAATACCAATGCAAGGACATGAAGGACTTGCACAAGTGATGACTGTGGGCAGTGATGTTTCAGGGGTACAGCCCGGCGATTATGTAGCGACCCGAGGCGAACCAGCGTATGCTGACGAGTACCACGTGAAACCTGAACAATGGGTTGTAGTTCCAGAGGCAGATCCAAAGTGGATTTTAGAGCCAGTAGCATGTGGGGTCAACTGTGTGCTACAAGCAAGGCATGCTATCGCACTGCAAAGTACAACCACATCACTGCCCAGAGCATGCATTATTGGCAGTGGATTTCTTGCAAAGATAGTGCTACAAACATTCCGCATACTACATCCAGACATTAGCGTAGACGTTATTGGCAGTTCAAACGAAGAATGGTTTGACAATAATGGCGCACCTCTCCTAATAGACTTCGATGGCACATATGATATTGTTGTAGATCTTAAAGAAGATGATCGTGTGTTTAACACAGACTGCATTAATAAAAATGCAGTAATTATTATGGCTACCGAAAAGCCCGAAGGTATTGATACTACACTTGCTAACATGCTTTGGAAGGCAGTAACAATGATATTTCCAAGTCCAAGAGCACCTACATTCTACGAAGCAATGGTACTTAGCAAAACTTGGATTTTAGATGGATCTTTAACGGTTGACAACTTTTGGGATCGCGGTTATAATAGAACTACAGAATGGCAGCAAGCATTTGAAGATGCAAACAATCGTGCTGGAAACTATGGCAGAGGATATATCCAATGGGACTAGATACAGATAAACGCCAAGAAGTTGTATACTTCATAGGCACAGAAGTAGAACACACAGCAATGTATGGTGAACGTACATTGTTTGTTGTTGGTGTACAACCTGTCGCTGAAATACAAAAACGTGCTGATGCACACGGCATCAAGCATTTATACTTTGGCACAAGTCAAAGTTTCACTCCACGTGGCAAAGAACAGCGTGAGCAGTGGGAAAATATGATTAGAGCATTGCTCGTAGCAGGCTATGTATGCACACTAGATTTTGGTGTAGAGTATGCAAGTTGTGTAGTGAAGATGGACTTTGGTAGTAACCCTAATTTCATTGCAATGATTAGTGTTAAGTTGCCAAACATAGCAGACTTTAACTACAATGCAACAATAAAGTTAGATGATAAGACTTGGGGACATAGTAATCCAGGTATTTGGTGCCATAGTTTACACGAACTACAAGATCGCCGCGTGTACACTGATTGGCGTGATTACACAGGCGATGAGGTAATTGACTAATGGCTACACTTAAAGAAAAAGAAAACTTAATCGAGGCTTTTAAAGGACCACACTTTTATCGTATCCGTCTTTGGGGATATGGCGCAGAAACTAGTTACATGAAAATTAGCAAACAAGCACATGACTTCTGGAAAGCGCATGGCGAAGAACATGGCGACAATGATGCTGTAAATTATATTATCAATGCAGAAGATATTCATGCAGATGATATTGCACAGCAAGAAGATTATGATGAGTTAGATCCTGCAACTATTCCTCGAGAAGCACTGTTTATGCACGACGAAGATGGCAATGGTAGTACTTACTATGAGCCACTGGATCAATTTGAAGCAACGTATAGTATTGCACAGGATGCTGCATATCTCACAGTAGAAAAAATTAGTAGTGTAGATTTCAATGCAGATGTGTTAGAAGAAACTATCGAAAATGAAGACCTAAATGAATTTCTATCTCGTGTTGGAGAAGAAAGCGACTGGGAACATGACGGATACGTTGAAGGCCACGAACATGGTAATGTATATGCAGAAAAAGGGCAACACATTTGTCAGTTTCAAAGCCAGGAGAAAGGAACTTTCTTTGAGGCTGTCATAGAAACACCTTTACTTTTTAATCAAAATCTGTTAAAATTTGCTACAGAGGAAGCACCTGACGGCGAGGATCTTGTATACGGTGTAGAATATGATGGCGAAGATGTAGACAATTATGGTGGCGATACCAATGGTAAAGGCTACTATGCACACTTTTGGAAACAGGAATATTAGAATGGCAGAAATAGAAAACATGATGTTGGATGCAATGCGCGAAGATGCAATGCGTCAGCAACTACATAAAAGCAAGCGTATGATTTGGGTTACATTTCAAAAAGAGGGTATTCACAAATATCCCGCGGCATTGGATGATCCTAAACTAGCAACAGGCGATTGGGATGATGTTTCATTCCTGGGATATCCACATAGGCATATGTTTCACTTTCGTGTAGCAATTGAAGTGTTCCATGATGATCGCGAGATTGAGTTTATTCAGTTTAGTCGATGGATGCAGCGTTTGTACAACGAAGAAGTAATAGAATTAGATTTCAAGTCATGTGAAATGATTGCAGATGATTTGTTTTTGGAGATTCGTAAGCGTTACGGATCAAACAGAGAAGTTCACATTGAAGTGAGCGAAGATGGTGAGAACGGTTGTGTTGTCACCTTTCCAAAAGCCTAAGGGAGAACTATTGTGGCTGGAAAACCAATGAGTAATGAAATTATTAAAGTATTTAATGACCTAGATGACTACTTGCGTTTCTGTAAAGAGTTTGGTTGGGCATATAACGAAGCAGATCTATACCGTGCAGATGCACCTGGTTATGCAGAATATACTCGCTTTAAAGCAGGTACTCGTATTCCTAAAAACTGGATGCGTGATGCAAAGTTTCGCTTGAGTCAATACCAAGATAACCGCAGTGGCGGCAAATTCCAAAGCGGACGGAGAAACTAAATGACTGTGTATATTGTGGACATCGAAGCAGTTGATACTCGCTACACTAAACAATGGAAAGAACATCTTCCGGATCAACTGCAACGTGCATTAGTAAATGATGTTGCAGTGCTTAGTGAAGTAGAAGTTATCAGCGGCGGAGATGTTCCGCAATCTACAACACCCGGTGCGTTCTTAAACTTTGGAGGTACTAATGTATACAAAAGTAATCAACTTATGCAGATTGCTACTCTGTTTTGTAGTGGGCGTATTAGAAGTGGCGATTACTTTCTCTATACTGATGCTTGGAATCCTACTGTTATCCAGCTCAAGTACATGGCTAGGCTTCTTGGGGTTGATATCCGCATCGGTGGCTTGTGGCATGCTGGTAGTTATGACCCGCAAGACTTTTTGGGTAGACTAATTGGCGATGAACCTTGGGTGCGCAATGCAGAACGTAGTATGTTTGATTGCTATGATGACAACTACTTTGCTACACAGTTTCATGTAGACTTGTACAAGCAAACATTTGACATTGATGACAGCAAAGTACGCATTGTTGGCTGGCCCATGGAGTATCTGCGTAACAGTCTAACTGTTTATGCGGGCATGAAAAAGCGAAACTTAATACTTTTTCCACATCGTGTAGCACCAGAGAAGCAAGTAGACATCTTTAGAGATCTTGCAGAAGCATTGCCACAGTATGAGTTTGTAGTTTGTCAGGAACAAGAACTTACAAAAAACGAGTATCATAATATGTTAGGTGAAGCTAAACTTGTGTTTAGTGCTAACTTGCAAGAGACACTTGGTATCAGTTGGTATGAAGGCGCACTTGTGGATACTATTCCTATGGTGCCTGACAGACTTAGTTACAGTGAAATGGCTGTAAGAGAGTTTGTATATCCTAGTGAATGGACAGAAAGTTATGATAAATATTTACAGCACAAAAAATTAATTGTTGCTAGAATTCAAGACTACATGGAGAACTACTCAAGATTTCTCCCAGCAATCCATACACAAGTTAAAAAACTAGAAACTGAATTCTTCAGTGGACAAGCACTGTATAACCATATTCGAGAAAGTATCTAATGAACATTGCCTTTATAGGTTGCGGCAAACTAGGCATGCCGTGTGCAGAAGAAATAGCAAAAGCAGGACATAGTGTAACAGGCTATGATGTTGCTAAAGTAAAAAGTGAACTAGTTGAAGTTAAAGACACTATTGCAGACGCAGTTAAGTTTGCAAAGATTGTTTTTGTTGCTGTTCCTACTCCACACGATCCTAGTTATGATGGTCGTGCGCCAACCGCACATTTAGAACCCCGAGACTTTAGTTACGACATTGTAAAAGATGTATTGCGCGAGTGCGATACAATTATGAATCCTGCACAAATGATTGTACTTATTAGCACAGTGTTACCTGGCACAGTTCGCAGAGAACTACACCCTCTTGTTAATAACACACGTTTTGTATACAATCCATATCTTATTGCTATGGGTAGTGTTGCTTGGGACTTTAGAAATCCTGAAATGGTAATGATCGGCACTGAAGATGGTGACGAATCTGGTGATGCACAAGAACTAATTAAATTATACAAAACTGTTATTGAGAATGATCCTAGGTATGTAGTTGGTACCTGGGATGAGTGCGAATGTATTAAAGTGTTTTATAACACATTTATCAGTACAAAACTTGGACTGGCAAATATGATACAGGATGTCGCAATGAAGCAGGGCAATATCAATGTTGACGTGGTTACTACGGCACTGGCAGAGTCAACTAAACGGATCATGGGACCACAGTATATGACTGCTGGGATGGGTGATGGCGGTGCTTGCCATCCGCGTGACAATATTGCTCTGCGTTTCATGGCACAAGAACTAGACTTAGGCTATGACATTTTTGATGCAATTATGAATGCCCGCGAGATACAGGCGAAGAATCTAGCAGAGTTTTTAGTAGCGCAAGCAAAACTACATGGACTGCCTGTGCTTATCCACGGTGAAGCATACAAGCCAGATGTTCCATACAAAGATGGCAGTTACAGTTTACTTGTTGCACACTATTGTGAACAGCTAGGCTATTATCCTATTATGGTAGATCCTCATACAAGTCCTCAACGTGGCCCATTCAAAGCAGTAGCATTATTAGCGCATAGTGCAGAGACAACATACAAATACACTAGACAAAACTACGAAGATACACTATACTGTTATCTGAGTGACGGCAGTGTAGTTGTTGATCCTTGGAGAAAATTTAAAGATGAGCGATATAAAGTCATCCATTACGGAAACACACGAACGTTGGCATAAAGGTCACATTGAACCTTTTTGGAGTAAGCAAAGTTTTAGTCAACTTGACTATGCTCATGAGGCGTTTAACAATCCGTTGGATGTACAAAAGTGGAAGCGTCAAGGCTATGTGCATCCCACTAGCCACTACACTGGCTTTTTGTGTGACATGCGTAAGAAACAGCCTACATGGAATAATAGCATTATTAAATGGTTTGAAGATACTTACAGTGTGACAGATGTTGGTACTAGTTACTATCGTATGGGTACTGGCGTTATTCTTCCCACACACAAAGATACATATAAAAAATACAGAGAACTATTCAACGTGCGGTTGATGAACTGTGTTCGTGTTGTTGTATTTTTACAAGATTGGCGCAGTGGACACATCAGTGAAGTAGATGGTGTTCCAATTACCGATTGGCGTGCAGGCGACTACACCTTTTGGGAAAGTGATACACCACACCTAGCAGCAAACATCGGCACAGATAAAAGATTTACACTACAGTTGACAGGCCACAGATGATAGACTACGATAAGTTTGATATAGACAGTTTGAGGTTAAAGTACCAACAGCACCCTAGTTATGGACTGATAAACGTACCAAACTTTTTACCCGACAATATAACGCAACAATGTGCATACGAATTAGAAAACCTTTCGCTTGAGCAGGGTAAACACTTTACACGCAAAGGTAGTTGTATGTATGAATACAACGACTTGTCAATTACACCTGTACAGGATAAACTGGTACATGAATTGCATAGCAGTAAATTTTTACGTTGGCTAGAACAGTTAACTGGTGTTGAAAAACTGTTGCCTGATCCTCACTTAGTTGGTGCTGGATATATGAAAAGTTTTCGCGGAGATACACTACAAGTACACACAGATTTTAATTGGGTAGAAGAAATACACTTACATAGGGCAGTAAGCATTATCATTTACTTCAATCAAGATTGGGATTCCGATTGGGGAGGCTGTTTAAACTTTTATGATTTTAAAAATGAAGAAATACTAAGTTCAATTAAACCAGACTGGGGTAACATGCTTGTATGGAACTATCATAATCTAGTTTATCACGGATATCCAGATCCTATGACATGCCCTGAAGATCAAAGTCGAAAAGGCATAAGGCTATTTTATTATCAAAGCAGAAGCAAACCTGACGCAGATAATCCACCGCATCGTAGCCTGTATTGGTTTGATGAAAAAGAAAGACTGCCTTATGATATCCGCAATAAAAAATAATCAGCTTTTTATACAATATACTCCGGGTGCTACAGGAAGATTAATTACAGTTTGTTGTACAACTAGTGCTGCAGTTGGCAACTGGTTAGATGATCCATTACCCGACCCTGTAATTTTTACTACTAAACATTTTTGCAACCCTGATAGTTCAAAACATATGCTTGGCGAAATAGTCACACCATATCAAATAGGATGGTATACCCGAGATCAATTGTTTACCAGAGGTGATAATTTAAAAGCAGAACAAGTGCGCAAACACTTATTACAAGATCCAGTGGCATCAGAACACTTAAAGAAAGACTTGTTAATAGCAAACTGTTACAATAAGACGTATGTGCCAAACTGGTGTGAAAATTTAATAACAATCTATAACGACAGTCAGAGCATCAACTGGTTACTAAACCGAAGGAAAAGTGTATTTTATGAATGGCACAATGATAAAGTACATCTTTTGAGATATATGAGTGACCGAAGCCCAGTCAATCGAAATATTGCAAAACTATATGCTCCTGTACAATACGAATACACATATACAGATGCCGATCAGTTTGTATTACAAGAGTTTCAAAAAGAAAATATACAAAAAGGAAATGGACTCAATATAGCATTGAGTGATATATTATATAATAGTGCAGATTATATATGTGATCAATTAAATGATTATCTACCAAAGCCAGTTGACGCCTACTGGTGCAAACTTGCACTAGAAACATGGAAAAAACGATGGATATAATCTCATCGGATGAAGAAGTCTATGATTACGATTTTTGGTTTAACCAAATAGAACTGCACGGCGATGTTCACAACTACGGGCCGGACTATGTGCATAATAAAATATTACAACAAATAATTTTTTTGTTAGACTTGCCTACTGGAAAAATAGTAATGCTAGGATCAAATAAATGTTATGGTCTAGAATTACTGTGCAAACAATATGGATACGACAAAGTTATTGGATACGATTTACACAATCCTACTAATCATAAATGTGTTATACAAGGAAACATTTTAACCCTGGCTCAGCCCATCGAATCTTCTTTAGTTATTAATGACATTGGTAATTTTGAACTAACACCTAAAGCAAAAATATATGCACAGGAATGGGCAGCCAATAATACAGTAATAAATGGATATGTGTTAGGTAATACAAATAATAATAAAGCAGGATATAATATCGAGGAATATATGTCAAACAAAGGCTTTGAGTTAATAAAACTTACAGATTTTGAAACACATGAGATTCCAGAATGGGCTTTGCAAAGTTATGCATTATATAGAAGAGTAGTACTATGAAAACACTTCCTGACCTTAAAGACAAACCATATGGTGGTGTATGGAGTATAGATGACCAAGATGCTATTGCTACTGTAAAAATAGAACATCGTCCTTACAATACCACAGATTTGCAGGAGTTTTTACACGACTATGCTGCGTGGATGCAACAAGGTCATAACATACATGGCATAGAACGCTTTACACATCTTGCATATGCTAACGGCACTACTGAGGTATTTGATAAGTTTTACCAACGTCATAATAATAAGAGACTTAGATTGTGGCGCGGTGAATATTTTTATCATCAAATACAAGCAAGAGAACTGTTTAAAGAGTGGGCATGGATTGAAGATGGTGATATACTTGAAAATGATGTAGTTGCAGTTAGCATGCCATTCAGTGACACAGGTGGCATTCCTCCTGGTTACCAATTGGTTATGGAACAATGCGAACAGTTAAATGTGCCTGTAATGGTAGACATGGCTTACGTTAATTTAAGTAAGTCTACTAACTTTAATGTAGACTTTAAATGTATTGAAGTGATTGCAACTAGCCTTAGTAAAGTGTTTCCTGTTAGTCATATGCGTATCGGCATGCGTTTAATGCAAAACTTTGTAGATGACACGCTAAGTGCATATTGCAATCAAGCAACTCCTTACCTAAATACAAGCAGTGTTCATCTAGGACACAGGCTGATAAAACTATACAAGCCACAATGGTTATGGAACAAATACCATTTAAGGCAACATGAGATATGCAATGAACTTGGAGTTGCTCCAAGCAATTGTGTCATACTAGGTGTTGATCACCTAAATAAGTATGACGAATATAACAGAGGCGGAAAAACAAATAGACTTTGTTTTAGCAAACAGTTATAATAATAGACAGTGACACACCACTATAACTCGGAGAAAAATATGACAACAAGTAACGTAATAACAAATCGCCTACGCAATGCAGGCGCCAGGTATTGGGCTGGAGATAACATTGCAGCATACTTACACGAAGGTGATAAAGAAGCACTAATTGAAGAACTTACAACTAAGTTTGAAGATGTACTAGACAGTTTGATTATTGATCGTGCAAATGATCCTAACAGCAACGACACTGGTCGTAGGCTTGCTAAGATGTATATCAACGAACTAATGGCAGGACGTTACGATCCTCGTCCCAATGCAACAGCATTTCCTAATCACATGGAAGATCGTTATGATGGTATGCTAGTTGTTCGTAGTGAACTTAAAAGCATGTGCAGTCATCATCACCAGCCTGTAGCAGGCGTTGCATACATTGGTATTATTGCTGCAGACACATTGATCGGACTAAGCAAGTACACAAGAATTGCACAATGGTGTGCAAGACGCGGCACACTACAAGAAGAACTAGCAATGGATATTGCTAAGGAGATTCAAAAGGCAACTGGCAGTGAAAACTGTGGCGTATATATCCAAGCAACACATGGATGTTGTGAGAACAGAGGTATTATGGCACACAGTAGTCTAACACAAACAACAGTACTTCGTGGCGCATTTAAAGATGATCACGGTACTAAAAAAGAGTTTATGGATAATATTAAACTACAACAGGAATTTGCACGTTAATGAAAATTAGTTCGCACAACGAATGGTCACCACTTCGTAGTGTGATAGTAGGAATGGCAGCAGGTGCTAACAAGCCTGACGGTTGCCATTTTGAAAATACGGGTGCATACCCTGGATATGTAACTGCACAAGCAGACATGGACTTGGATCGCTTTACTAGAACACTGGAGCAAGAAGGTGTAAAAGTACACAGACCCAAGTATCATAACTTTTCACTAACAGGTGGAATGTACAACTACTGCCCACGAGATAGACTGTTAGTAGTTGGTAATACTGTGGTTGATTGTAATATGCAGTATGCATGCAGACTGCAAGAGAGCAGTTATTATGACTACGTTCTCAAAAGTGCAAAGCGTGTTATAACTGTACCGCGTAATAGATGGGTAAAGTTCGATGCTGCTAATGTTTGTAGGCTGGGACAAACACTGTTATATCTACAAAGCGTTAGCGGCACACGAGCAGGTGCAACTTGGTTACAAGAACAGTTTCCTAATCACACTGTTGAAGTTACTAAAACATATGGCGGTGTACATATTGACAGCACTTTCTGCCCAGTTAATGATGGGCTAGTTGTAGTAAATAAGGACAGAGTAAGCAAAGGCACTTTACCTAAGTGTTTCAAGGATTGGGAAGTAATTTGGTTAGGCGATGAAGATTTAACACAGAAAAGTTTTTTTGGCGAAGCATTTGCAAGTAACTATATACTACTGAACTTCTTTATGATTCGACCAGACTTGGCAGTAATTGATGACTGCCCTAAACTAGAGCAAGCATTAAGAGCAAATGGAGTACTAAGTTACACTGTTCCATTTGCACATTCGAGAACACTGGGCGGTGGTCATCACTGCACAACATTAGATCTACACAGGAGTTAAATATGAATAGAGACGGACCACTATTAGACGCATTTAACAATATACCCGACGGGGTTATTCGACAAGAACTTACATCATACTATATGCGTGATGATAAGTTAATCAAGCATACTGTTGAGAGAACGTATAGTAGCGACGGCGATTATAACGATAGTACTATTGTAGTACCCTTAACAAAGTAAAAAAACGGAGGATTCGAGCACCTCCAGTAAAAACCCTCGAAAGGAAAAGATCGAAATGAATATGATTAAAACACTAGTAATTTCACTAGCAGTTGTGCTTGGCATGACATTTAGTGCAGTTGCAGCAGACAAAGTAAAGGTTGGATTTGTATATGTCGGGCCTATCGGTGACCACGGATGGACTTATCGTCATGACATTGGTCGTCAACAAGTAGAAGAAGCATACGGAGACAAAGTTGAAACAGTATACATTGAAAGTGTGCCAGAAGGTCCTGATGCCGAGCGTGTTATGCGTCAAATGGCAAAAGACGGAGCAGACATTATCTTTGCAACAAGTTTTGGCTATATGCAGTCAATGCTTAAAGTTGCCAAAGAGTTTCCAAACGTAAAGTTTGAACATGCAACTGGTTACAAACGTGCAGACAATATGGCAACATTTGGTCTACGTCTATATCAAGCAAGACATGTACAGGGTATTATTGCAGGCATGATGACAAAGACAAACAAGATTTGTTATGTTGCTGCTTTCCCAATCCCAGAAGTTATTCGTGAAATTAATACATACTACTTGGGCGCAAAGAAGATGAACCCAGATGTAGAAATCATGATTACTTGGGCGAACACTTGGTATAATCCAGGCAAAGAAAGTCAGGCTGCTAAAGTTATGATGGCAGAAGGGTGTGACATGGTTGCACAGCACACTGATAGCCCTGCTCCATTGCAGGCTGCACAAGCAGAAGGAAAACTAGGTTTTGGTCAAGCAAGTGATCAAATTAAGTTTGCACCCAAAGCACAGTTGACAGCAACTATTGACAACTGGGGTCCTTACTATATTAAGCGTGTCGGTGATGTAATGAATGGCACTTGGAAAACAGGTGACTACTTTGGTCATATGGATGACGGTAGTGTACAAATGGCACCGTTTACTAATATGCCAGCAGATGTTGCTGCTAAAGCAAACGAAATCAAAGACGCTATTGAAGCAGGCGAATACTTTGCATTCACTGGTCCACTCAAAGACAATACTGGCAAACTGCAACTTGCAGACGGCGAAGTAGCAACTGATTTACAATTGAATCAGATGATGTACTATGTCGAAGGTATTAATGCTAAAGTACCAGGAAACTAAACTATGATTCCAGTTATTGACTTCACTAGTGAAACAGTACTGGACGAGATACGCGAAGCCTATACAACTGTAGGCTTCGCGGTCTTTACCAATACACTAAGCGTAGTTGACGAATGTACAATGCATGAATGGTTCGACTACATGAAACAGTTCTTCGAATTAGAACTAGAAACTAAAAAGAAATATTCTTATCAAACAGAAAACAATCTAGGATATAGCATTATGGGTGCAGAAAATGTAGACCCTACTGCTCCTAAGGACATGAAAGAAAGTTTTAATTACAACAACACACGCATGCCAACTGAACTATGGCCCACAGAAGTTGATCTTAAAACTACAGGATTAGAAACTATTCGTATTGCAGACGAATTGACCTTAGACATACTTGAAAAGTTTGATACAATATTGGATACTGGCACTACACTCGTAGATGCACACCAAGATCCATACAACACAACAAGAGTTATACATTACCCTGCATACACAGGTCCACTTGAGGACAAACAAATGCGCATAGGGGAACACAGTGACTACGGCACCATCACACTGTTATGGCAGATCAATGATGTGCCAGGACTTGAAGTACAGGATTTAGGAGGTGCTTGGCATCCCGTACCCTATGCAGAAGATGGTGTCGTAGTTAACATTGGTGACTTACTACAGCGTTGGACAAATGACTATTTTGTAAGTACAAAGCATAGAGTAGTAAACACACACATTGATCAAACACGTTACAGCATGCCGCACTTTGTAGACCCTACACCGGGTACTATAGTAGCAAACTTGCGTGACGAGCCAAACAAGTACGATCCTATCGAAAGCAAGGAATACTTGATGTGGAGATTAGCACAGAGTTATTAACATGGACTTATTTCAACAAGTAGACTTTATATCACACGCAGGTATTCCAATGTCTTGGAAGATCGAAATGGATGCACTTACAGATGCTGAATGGGATGCGTGTGCAAAAATGGTTATGGAATATCAGAAGTTACCTTTCTACAAAGCAGTAGGCATTCCACGTGGCGGTGTAAAGTTTGCAAATGCACTAAACAAATATGCAAGTGGTAATCCCGCAGATGAGCATATGATCGTAGACGATGTTTACACAACTGGCACTAGTTTTCGAGATTTTATAGCAGAACACTATCCTATGTGGACTATGCAACAAGGATACAGATGGTGTGTATTTGCTCGCAAACCAAGCAACACTCACGAAGGTGGATATGTTAAAGCATTGTTTACAATGCCAACAGCAAATAACTAATATGATTAAACAGTATATCAAAAGTTATCCAGACTTTCCCAAAGAAGGTGTGGACTTTAAATGCACAGCAAGTTTATGTTCAGGTGAAGGATTTAAACTTACAAACAACTACATGTATGATAACCTATTGAAGTATTGTCCTGTGGATAAGATTATAGGATTAGATGCAAGAGGCTTTATATTTGGTGCGGTACTAGCACATAGAACAAGAGGCAGTCTTGTATTGTGCCGTAAACAAGGTAAACTACCTGGCAGCACTGTAAGCAACACATTTGAACTAGAGTATGGCACTGCTACAATGGAAATACAAAAAGATAGTATCAACAGAGGCGATAGAGTTATAATTGTAGATGACTTGATGGCTACTGGAGGGACTATGCAAGCCGCTATAGACATGATATATGAACTACACGCTACTCCTGTTGCAGTTGCAGTTGCAATGGATTTAAGTTACTTGGGCGGCAGTAAAAATATTATACAGCAAGGGATACCATTTTATGCAGCAACAGAATATCAATCCTGATCACAACATACCAGGCGAAACACTAATATATGAACGTGCCGCGGGTATTGTATATGCACGATACATGAATCCTGAACTGCGTCATATAAAACGTTGGATTATAGGCGGCGATCCTGAGGGATTTATCCCAGGTACTGGCATGCCTAGACCTGAAGAATGGGTGCATCTTCAACAGTGTACTCCAGACTGGAACATAATGCAACAGTCTGACAAACTACGAGAAATGTATACAGCGTTTCTCATAGAACAAGACAAGTATGTAACATGGGAAAAACTAAATGGCTGACATAAACAATTTTGACATGCATGGTTATCCTGTGTACACAGAAGTGTTAAAAGTACAAGAAGAACTCAAAGAACAACAACTACGAGAACAGCATCCAGAGCTTAAAGAAGCATACGAAAACTATGCAACATTGCTTGCAAAGTATGGTTTCTGGGAAGATATTACCAAATAAAAGGTTGACGCTTTTGTAAACTGTGTTATAGTAAGTAGTAAGTTAAGTTTTAGGAGAAGTTTCTATGTTTAGTAAATCCTTTTCAACTGCATTGCTCGCTAGTACTACTGCTCTTGCTGCCTGTGGTGGCGGAGGTGGCGGAGGTGGCGGCGGCGGAACTCCTATTACAGTAACAAACTTAGGCAGTGTTAATACAAGCGGCATTAGCAGTGGATTTGCTAGTGTAATACAGCAAGTATCCCAGGATGGCATGGTAGATGCTAAAGAAACTGTTGAAGTTTTTGAATGGGTAAATGCAAACAAGAACATAGATACAGCAGAACTTGCAAAATACAATGTTGATATTAACGGCACTACTTACACACTGCAACAAGCCTGGAATATGCTTAAAGGTTACAAAGCACTTTACTATGATGGTAAAGAAGGATTCTGGAGTGGACTAGTAGACAGTGGCGAATACAATGACGAAGATGATACCTTTATTGAACTAAAACAACTTGCACAAAATGACGATCCTGACTTTGCTGAAAAAATCGGCAAAGGTGAAAAGACCGTTAATGATTTCAAAGAAGAAAAAGGTGTCATCACTAAGCCAGTTGATCCTCCCGTAGTTGAGAAGCCAGTTGAGCCTAAGCCTCCTGTGGTTGAAGATCCAGTTGAAGAAACTCCCGAAGAAGACACTCCTGTAGTTGAAGATCCAATTGTAGAGGAGCCAGTTGAGCCTAAGCCTCCTGTAGTTGAAAAGCCGGTTGAACCAGATCCTGTTACAGTTGTTGATACAAAAACTACAGTGAACAAAACATACAGTCATTTAGCTAAAACATACGGGGATCCAGTTGTAAACAAAGTAACATCAGTTACTGAAGAAAACGGTTACACAGTTACAACAGAAACTAAAACAACTAAAACACCAGAGTTTCACGAACACTTTGATAATGAAGATACTGTAACCACAATAACATACAGCGACGGAACAAAAAAAACAACTACAGTAACAGTGCTTATAGGTCGCGGCGTTGTAGAGAAAAATGGTAACACAGTAATAGAAACAACAGAACTAAGCAGAGTACTAATTGTTGTAGAAGTTGATGTCGGTCCTGACCATGCAGACATGGGCACACGCACTCCTGGATATGTTGCAGATGCAAGTCATTATCAAACAGATGAGTTTGCATACTTGGGTAGCAAGTCGTTGAGTGTTAGTAACTTTGATGTTGCATATAGCAGAGGTTGGACTGGTAAAGGTAGCACAGTTGTTATTGCAGACACAGGTGCAAACACTTCACACGCTGACTTAGATGGTAACATTAAACACACAAAAGATTTTTCTGGTACTGGCATAGGCAATAGTGCTACACATGGTACACATGTTGCTGGTATTGCAGGTGCAGAACGTAATAACGCAGGTGGACACGGTGCTGCATTTGATGCAGATCTTGCTATTGCTAAAGTTGCTAGTGGAACCAGTTATAGTTTCAGTAATGCAATTAAGGCTGCTGAGTGGGGCAAAACTATTGGCAGCGTTGCAATTAACGTCAGTGCTGAGGTAAACTATGATAGTGGATTTAGAAACAGCATTGTAAAGCAAGCAAAAGGCGTATACTACAGCACACATTGGTACTATGGTGAAAATGGTTACAACGGTGCTGTTAATGAAGCAGTGAAATGGAAAGCCGCACTTGGTAATGAGCAGGTACTTGTTAAGGCTGCTGGTAATGCGGGCTGGGACTATAGTGCTGGTATGAACCAGATGGCTACAGCAACCGATGCAAATGGTAACCTTATCCTAGATGGACAGATGATTGTTGTAGGCAATTGGGATGAGAACAATGGTAAACTAAACAGTTCAAGCAACAAAGCAGGTACAGTTTGTGCAACTATGCAAAACAATGTGTGTATTGATGCAGCAAAGATAAAAGATTACTACATCATGGCAAATGGTACAGCGATTACTAGCACTGCAGTAAATGGTGGTTACACTACAATGAGTGGTACTAGCATGGCTGCTCCTGTTGTTACAGGTGCTATTGCAGTTTTACATCAGATGTGGCCACACATGAAAGGCAAGCACTTAGTACAACTTGTACTTGTAACTGGCAACAAAGACATTGCAGGATACAATGAAAATGTACACGGACAAGGCTTGCTTGATATGGACACTGCTACACGCCCTGTCGGTGCTACAGGCATTCCTACCTCAGGACGCACTAACGGTGGTGTTAGTGCAGTAGCAGGTGGTGCAAACGTACAAGGTGTTGCCGCTAGTCAGATGCAGGCACTTACAAGTGTTATGGTGCTTGACAGTTTCGAGCGTGACTTTTACATTGACTTAGGCGATATGACACAGGATGTAGATACTCGTACAGCAAGCGTTGCAGAACAAATGGGTGCAATTAACTACTTTGCAGGTTACATGAACAAAGATCAGCATGCGGCAGTACCGTTTGCAGTAACAGAAAACAGCAACCTTGAGATTGGCTTTGGTAATAGCACTGGACATTACTTAGGCAATAGTTTTAGTGGTACACTTGGTACAACTACAGATAGTAATACAGTGTATGCTAACTACAACTATCGCAATGGCGGCTTTTATGCACAGGCTGGCTTAGGATATACTAGTGTAAACTTTGATAAGAATAACAGTATGATGGTTAGTGCTGAGAATGTTGTTAGTACAACTGCTACAGCAGGTTATGAGTTTGCTCCTAGAGAAGGACATACACTAGGCTTTGCAGTTAGTCAGCCAGTTACAGTTGAAAGTGCAAAGTTTACTTACAATGTGCCTACAAGCAGAACATTAGATGGCAATGTAAATACACAATTGCAAACTGTAGATTTCCGCAATGCCGATCGTGAGATTGATTTGGGCACCTACTACAAGTTTGATATCACACAAACTGGTATCAAACAAGTAGACAGTGTTACTAGCATGTTAGGTATACAAGGCAACGTAAAAGCATTTGCAGAATTACGCAATAAAATAGATAGCGTCAGCGAAATTGAAAAGCGTGGCGGTATTAACTTAAACTTAAGGTTCTAAAATGGCAACTGATTATAAACCCGTAAAAACAAGCAAAGTAGGAGGCTCGCCTTTTACAGGAGTACTTGGCTGGATAGATAACAGACTACCCTTACCAAGAATACTTTTAAAGGAATACATTGTATTTCAAGTACCACGCAATCTAAACTACCTATATAGTTTTGGCGGCATACTAATGATGTGTCTTATGACGCTTATCATTACAGGTGTAATACTAGGAATGCATTACAAACCAGATGTAGATCTAGCATTTGACAGTGTGGAACGTATTATGCGTGATGTTAATCATGGTTGGTTAATACGTTACATTCATATGAACATGGCAAGTTTCTTTTTCATTGCAGTTTATATACACATGTTTAGAGGACTCTACTATGGCAGTTATAAAAATCCTAGAGAACTTATGTGGATATTTGGAATTATAATATTTCTAATGATGATGGCAACAGCATTCCTTGGTTATGTTCTTCCATGGGGGCAAATGAGTTTTTGGGGAGCAACAGTTATTACAAATCTGTTTAGTGCTATTCCCGTTGTTGGAGATAGTATTGTTACACTGCTCTGGGGCAATTTTAGTGTTGATGATCAATTCTTAAATAGAGCATTTATTCTGCACTGGCTAATTGCTTTTGGTATAATTGGTGTTGTGTTGTTTCACGTTATTGCACTCCATATTACAGGTAGTAACAATCCCACAGGAGTTGAACCTATAGATACTAGAGATACAATTAGTTTTGCTCCTTACATGACACAGAAAGATTTGTTTGCTAGTGTTGTATTTTTAACAATATTTGCTGTTTTCTTATTCTGGATGCCAAACTTTTTAGGACATCCTGACAACTACATTAAAGCAGATCCACTTGTTACGCCAGCACACATTGTACCGGAGTGGTATTTCCTTCCGTTCTATGCAATTCTAAGAGCAATCCCAGACAAACTAATGGGGGTGCTTGCTATGGGCGGTGCTATCGTAGCGTTTGCGGCACTGCCTTGGTTGGACAGAAGTTACATTCGTAGTTGTAGATATCGTCCCGTATGGAAATGGTGTGTATGGATATTTGTAGTGGACTTTTTTGTTCTAATGTATGTGGGCGCAATGCCAGCAGAAGAACCTTATGTAACAATAAGCCGCATAGGCACAGCATACTGGTTTGGCTTCTTGTTTGTACTAGCACCTTTAGTTGGACATTTTGAGAATGGAAAACAGTTACCCGCTAGTATACACCAAAGCATGGAGAAATGAACGATGATTAGTAAACCAGCAAAAGTTATTGCAATGGAAGAAGAAATAGTGTATGCTAAAAGTTGTTTACAGCCGCATGACACAGGACATATTCATACTGCAATAGGCTGGATGGAACGTAGAGTAGAAGTGCTAAAAGCAGAACTACTTGCTCAAGGAGTGAAAGTAGAATTCAATGACAAATAAACGATACATCACGCAAGAAGATATAAAGCACTGTTGCTTAGACATTGTAAGTCAAATGTACAAAGATGATTGGCGACCAGACTTTATTGTAGGCGTGACCAGAGGCGGTCTTTGGCCCGCTATGATGCTTAGTCATTATTTGGGCATTAAGATGTATACATTAGATGTGCGTATGCGTGACGGCGATGAAAAAGAGCATTGCGAATGGTTAATAGACGAGGCAACATGCGGAACAAATATCTTAATTATTGATGATATTAATGACACTGGCGAAACCTATACATGGATTCGCAACGACTGGGGTGTGTTAGAAAATAACCTACGTTTTGCAGCACTAATAGACAATGTTCCAAGTAATTTTGATGTAGACTATAGTAGTATTGAAATTAACAAAGCAGAAGATCCAGTATGGATTG